>CDZR01020367.1_pt1 | contig 269877 bp, 243 predicted proteins | sample 554781 | NCBI WGS metagenome assembly CDZR01 (sample SAMEA3182065, study PRJEB8094) | gut metagenome | biome: human; feature: gut; material: Stool; isolation source: human stools | place: Canada | collected 2013-01-28
TCTTCTGAAAGATCTGCCGTTTCTACCAGCACCAGCGGTTCATGCCGCTTTCGTTCAGCACTATTGCTGCCAGACATATCAAATCCCCCTTCGTGATCTTCGGGGCAAAATAACTGCCCTCGCCATTGGTGCAACATTTTGGGGCCGGAGCGAAGATACTGCCTGTCTCTTCATCTTCCAGTCCGTGGAGTGTGCCGGCTTGACCCGCCGACCATTCTGCTTTCTTTTCTGCTTCACATTCATGTACATGACCTGCCTTTCTCAGTTTTGATTTATCCTTAAAGCCCTTTCAGGCTTACAGGCAATAAAAAAGCGAGAATGACAGACGGCATAAAGCCTGGCGTCCATAGTTGCCTATGAACCGATGTCATTCTCGCAATGGTGGGTAAATCCCGTAAAATAAAAAAAGCCAGCAATATACCGGCCTGAAAAGGCGCAGTGATACTACTGACACAAGTACAAAATTAACAGCGTGTGCAATGCAGTCATTACTCCGCAACACAAGCCCTAAAGCCTGTGTACCCTGACGGGCAACGCACAAAAATCAATTACATTGCAATTCTAACACAATATATAGTGCTTGTCAATTCAAACATTCTATATATTGATTTTGGATTTTCTTTAAATTTTCTTTCCTCTTTGCAGAAGTTCTTTCTTCCCCGCCTATTTATAGGATGTATCGGATCATTTGGTAATACCGGATGATCCCTACGCTCTTTTAGTACCTTGACAAGTTCATAACCTCTATGGGGAGTTATACAGGAATTCTGGACAGTGTGCGATGACCACAGAAGCGCGCCCATAATCGAAGTGTTGCACAGCAGCAGCCTGAAATACACGGCAGAACCGTTCTGGCGTAGGAAATGGCCCCATTAGAGTTCTTTTGTTATTTCAATACTTCCTGACCTCAAGACCGTTTTCATTGTTTTTGTTGAAAACCTTCTTCTACAAATCGTAAGGGATCATTGTAATCGAAAAAAGGAGGACGATTATGGAGAAAAGAAAACCGAATGACCTACCGCCGGAGCAGTGCTTGGCTGTTGATACCGATACCCTTTGCAAACTGTTGTGCTGTGGAAGGCACACTGCAGTACAGATTGGGGATCTTGCCAATGCACGCATTACCATGAACACCCGTGTCCTATGGAGTGTCCAGCGTATCAAAGAATATCTTTATGATATTTCCGGCTAAATAACCATGCCAGTAAGGCGCACTACACTTTTATAATCAGGAGGTACCAGTAATGGCAAAAGTGAGAAAAGACAACAAAGGGCGAAATCTTCGGCCCGGAGAAACACAACGGGCAGATGGCAGCTATATGTATGTCTACAAATTAGGCACTAAAAAGAAATATCTTTACGACTCCGATCTCGCAAGTCTTCGTGTCAAAGAAAAGCAGATCAACAAAGATAAGGATGATGGCATCCGTACTCAGGAAGCCATGAAGCTTACCCTGAATGATATGTTCAAGGTCTACATGAATAACAACATCAAACTGAAGCCCTCTACCAGAGCAAATTATCTTTACCTGTGGGACTTCTATGTGAAAGAAGAGCCTTTCGCTAACATGCCTCTGCCACAAATCCACAGAAGTGATATTCTCGCGTTTTATACCAAACTGCTGAAACACGGCTTTGCTATCAACTCACTGGAGAGCATCAACACCATTGTTCACCCTACGCTTGAAATGGCCGTGGACGACGATTACATCCGCAAAAATCCCAGCAAGGGCATTTACCGCAAGCTCAAGACGGATGGCAGCGCTCCAAAACCTAAACGGCGGATCGCACTCACTAAAACGCAACAGCAGAATTTCCTGCGTTTTATTGCCAAGTCCCCTACATACAGCCATTGGCTCCCCATCATGACTGTGCTCCTTGGAACAGGAATGCGTGTAGCAGAATGTACCGGCATTACCAAAAGCGATATTAACTTGAGCGAAAACACAATCTCCGTCAACCACAACTTAATCTACCGGGTCATTGACGGAAAAGCCGGATTTCACATTACCACTCCCAAAACTGAGAGCGGTACACGAATTATCCCTATCCTCTATCCAGAGGTGGCCGAGCAGCTTCGCCTCCAGATTGAAACCATCGACGCATTGTATCCAGACGATCAACTGGTGTTAGGAGGAGTTCACGGTTTTGTTTTCCGCAACCGAACCGGCTCATTCATGAGCGCCCACAATATCAATCGGGCGATTGAGAGAATCAGCGTAACTTACAACATGGAGGAAATGGATCAGGCTGAACTGGAAGACCGTGAACCGGATTTGCTCCCTCATTTTAGTGTTCACAACTTGCGGCACACCTTCTGTACCCGGCTCTGCGAAAGCACCAACGATGTTAAATTCATTCAGCAAGTCATGGGGCATGCCGATTTCTCTACCACAATGGACATCTACACCCATATCACACAAGAGAATATGCAGGAGAAGGCAAAAAACATTAGTGTGAACATGAAGCTGATGTAAAAAGAAAGGCGAATCTGCATTTTATAAGCAGATCCGCCTTTCATATTGTTTCATCCGGTTTCGTAGGGTCTCGCGCAAAAGTTGTAGAAAAGTTGTAGTAACGCGATTTTTTGTAGTAAATGACCTCTTTAGTACAGCTTTGCTCCTGCCGGAATACTGTCATCCAGCATCAAAAGATTTAAGCCTTCCCGTCCGTCATACTCGTACACTGCGGAAATCAACATACCCTCGGAATCAATACCCATCATCTTTCTCGGCGGCAGGTTTGTGATTGCCACACAGGTCTTCCCAACCAGCTCTTCCGGCTCGTAATACTCGTGAATACCGCTTAAAATGGTGCGTTTCCGGTCTGTTCCGTCATTCAGTGTGAATTTCAGGAGCTTCTTGGACTTCGGCACTGCCTCACAGGCTTCGATCTTAACCACTCTGAAATCAGACTTGCTGAATGTTTCAAAGTCTACATCATCTGCAAACAAAGGCTCGATTTTCACCTTGGAAAGATCAATCTGTACGCTTGGAGCGGACACGGTTGCATCCTCTGCAGAACCATTTACCGCTGCTTTTTCGGCTTTGTTTTCAGCCCGCTTTGGTTCCAGGGTCTTCATTGTCGGGAAGAGCAGAACATCACGGATCGCAGGAGAGTTGGTCAGCAGCATTACCAGACGGTCGATACCGTAACCGATACCGCCGGTAGGAGGCATACCGATCTCCAGTGCGTTCATGAAATCTTCATCGGTCGTATTGGCTTCCTCATCGCCTGCTGCCAGTGCAGCTTCCTGCGCCTTGAAACGCTCTCTCTGGTCGATGGGGTCATTTAACTCGGAATAAGCATTACACATTTCACGTCCGTAGATGAACAGTTCGAAGCGCTCTACATAATCAGGCTTGTCCGGCTTTCTCTTGGTCAGAGGAGAGATCTCTACCGGATGATCCATGATGAATACGGGCTGGATCAGATGCTCTTCTACGAACTCCTCGAAGAACAGGTTCAGGATATCGCCCTTGGCATGACGCTCTTCGTAGTGTACACCCTTCTCGTCTGCCAACTTCTTCGCAGCAGCGGTATCGGGAATCTGGTCGAAGTCAACGCCTGCGTATTTCTTGACAGCATCTACCATGGTCAATCTCTCAAAAGGCTTGCCCAGGTCGATGGTCTCTTCTGCATAAGGGATCACGGTAGTACCGCATACTTCCTGTGCCACATAGCGGAACATGTTCTCAGTCAGATCCATCATTCCGTAATAGTCGGTGTATGCCTGGTACAGCTCCATCAGTGTGAATTCCGGATTGTGTCTGGTGTCCAGACCTTCGTTACGGAATACACGGCCGATCTCGAAGACACGCTCCATGCCGCCGACGATCAGTCTCTTCAGGTACAGCTCCAGGGAGATACGCAGCTTCACGTCCTCATCCAGCGCATTGTAATGGGTCTCGAAAGGTCTTGCTGCCGCACCGCCGGCATTGGATACCAGCATGGGGGTCTCTACTTCCAGGAAGCCCTGTCCGTCCAGATAACGGCGGATAGCACTGATGATCTTAGAACGCTTTACGAAAGTATCCTTAACATCCTGATTCATGATCAGGTCGGTATAACGCTGACGATAACGGATATCGGTATTGGTCAGGCCATGGAACTTCTCAGGCAGGATCTGTAAGCTCTTGGACAGCAGTATTACCTGGGACGCATGTACGGAGATCTCGCCGGTCTTGGTCTTGAAGACTTCGCCCTCGATACCTACGATGTCGCCCACATCATACTTTTTGAAATCCGCATAGGACTCTTCTCCGATGCTGTCTCTTGCTACATATACCTGAATGTTGCCGGGCAGATCCTGTACATTACAGAAGGATGCCTTACCCATGACACGTTTGGACATTACACGCCCGGCGATACGGACGGTCTTGCCTTCCAGTTCTTCGAAATTATTCTTGATATCGGTGCTGTGATGGGTCACATCATATTTGGTGATCTGAAAAGGATCCTTGCCTGCCTGCTGCAGGTTAGCCAGCTTCTCGCGCTTTACCTTAAGCAGCTGGTGAATATCCTGCTCTTGTACATTTGTGTTCTGTGTATCTGCCACTTTTTTCCACTCCTTACTCTATCTTACTTACTCAACGTTACTTCTCTGGATCTCCAGAATCTTATATGCGAATACACCTGCGGGTGTCTCTACTTCAACGGTATCGCCGACCTTATGGCCGATCAGTGCCTTACCTACGGGACTCTCGTTGGAGATCTTGCCCTTTAAGCTGTTCGCCTCGGTGGAACCTACGATCTTGTAATCCAGCTCTTCGCTGTATTCGATATCCAGGATCTTGACCTGGCAGCCGATGTTGATCTTATCCAGATCTACTTCATCCTCGACTACGACTTCTGCGTTCTTCAGGATCTTCTCCAGCTCTTCGATACGGGCTTCGATGTCTCTCTGCTCATCCTTCGCTGCATCGTACTCAGCGTTCTCGGACAGGTCTCCCTGCTCTCTTGCTTCCTTAATCTTCTGAGCAACTTCCTGACGTTTTACCACTTTCAGATCATGTAATTCATCCTCATATTTTCTGAGGCCTTCGTAGGTCAAAATGTTTTTCTTTTCCTGCATGATACCGCACCTTCCTGTTTTCTATATTTTGCGCTACCGACACTCCCGGCAACATAACTGCCTAATCAACCGAGTTATTATACCCATTTTTACTGATGGTGTCAAGGTATTCCAAGGCTTTTCGCGGGTCTTTCCACTCTTTTTTCATGGAAAAATAACGGATCTGCGGACATCCGGACGTGACACGGCGTTCCTTTTCCTCCGATGCCGGAAAATCCAGCCAGATGCTGCCCGCTGCCAGCCCGCCGCCGTAGACTTTATCGCTGTCGCAAAAATCCAGCACCACGCAGGGCGCCGTCGCCTCCAGCCGCACCCTGTCGTAATCTGCTGCTTCCGGTAACAGACGGATCTCCGGGATCAGCCCGTATTCGTCTTCCAGTTCCCAGGTCAGTTCGTCTTCCTCCTCCCGATATTCTCTGTCCGTGAGGTACCATTTCACGCTGCGCAGTGCCGCCACATACCGCAGCAGCATGTAGGGCAGAAAGGGATTCTTCCCCAGCACGATCACATCCGGCCACAGCGGATGTCCCACCGCATCCTCTCCGTACCGCAGCAAATGTTCCACCCAGTTCTGCTGCCGGTATTCCCGGAATTCCCTTCCGTAATAAAAAGACAGGGGTTCTCGGCACACAATGTATGTGTGGTCCGGATCCTCTGTCAGTTCCCGCAATTGTTCCCGGAGTATTTGCTCCGTCTGTTTCTGTTCCGTGCCATCCGCTCCCGTCACTGCCGCCCTGACCAGACGGTAATCCCGGAATAGATATTCCGTCCGGCGAACAGTCACCGTCTCCGTAGTTTTCTGCGTTTTTGCAGTTTTCCACAGTGCATGGAATATTTTAAAAAGTTTTCCCCGGGGAGCGTTTCCCTTCTGCACAGGCTGTGACTTGCATACCGCTGCCTGTGCCCTCTGTTCCACGGTTTGTCTCACCGGATAGAGATACAAAATAGTGTCCATGCTACAGTGTATGCAGCCAGCCCGATTATATGCACAGTGCTGCATCCAGCCTTCCGCAGACACTGCTGTACACCGGGCTCCCGGCACTACTCTTCATCCGGGAATATATCATGCACGCCCCGGATGAGCTCGTCCATTTTCTCCATGGTGTTGATGGTCTGGCGGAAATGGGCGGAATGGGGCATTCCCACGGTATACCAGGACAGATGCTTGCGCATCTCCCGGACGCCGGTATATTCGCCCTTGTATTCCAGCTGCAATGCCGCATGGCGCAGGATCAGTTCCCGCTTCTCCCTGTTCATGGGTCTCGCTGGGATCGTGCCGTCTGTAAGGTAGGATACCACTTCCCGGAAGATCCAGGGATTGCCCTCCGCCGCCCGGCCGATCATGACGCCGTCACAGCCGGTCTGCTCCATAATGGTTTTCGCTTTCTCGGGGCTGTCCACATCGCCGTTACCGATGACGGGGATCTTCACCGCATCCTTCACCTGTGCGATGATGTCCCAGTCTGCCTGTCCGCTGTAATACTGGGCTCTGGTCCGTCCATGCACCGCTACCGCTGCCACACCGCAGGCTTCCGCGATCTTCGCGATCTCCACGGCATTGACATGGTCATCGTCAAACCCCTTCCGGATCTTCACGGTCACCGGCTTGTCGATGGCTCTGACTAACGCCGTCAGGATCTGCTCCACCAGCTTCGGATCCTTCATCAGTGCGGAGCCCTCGCCGTTATTCACTACCTTTGGTACCGGGCACCCCATGTTCAGGTCCAGAATGGAAAAAGGACGCTCCTCGATACGTTTTGCCATCTCCGCAAGAATCTGCGGATCAGAACCGAACAGCTGCAAGGAAGCAGGCACCTCGTCGGGATGGATCTCCATAAGGCTGTCAGTATTTTTATTGTTATAATAGATTGCCTTGGCACTCACCATCTCCATGCACACCAGTGCTGCTCCCATTTCTCTGCAGAGCAGACGAAATGGCAGGTCGGATACGCCTGCCATAGGTGCCAGGATGATGGGATTATCCAGGGTCACATTGCCAATCTGTAATTTCTTCATAATCTCTCCGTGGTCCGGTATCCTAATTTATTTCCCGGATACTACTTTCGGTTCTTGTCGTAGATGATCCGCAGTCCATCCAGCGTCAGAGAACTGTCATAGATATCAATGCTGTCGGTCTCGTCTGCGATGGCACGTCCCAATCCCCCGGTGGCTACCACCTTCAGATTGGCAAGACCGCTCTCTTCCTTTACCTTGCGGATGATGTATTCCGTCTGTCCGATCTGACCATACATCAGACCGGCCTGCATACTGGTAATGGTCTCCTGTGCCAGAATAGTCTTCGGCTTACGGATCTCGATATTCGGCAGCTTCGCCGTCTCTTTCCATAAGGCTTCAGAGCTGATGCGGATGCCGGGAGCAGTGATACCTGCGGTAAATCTTCCGTCCTCCGTGATCAGGTCATACGTGGTGGCAGTACCGAAATCCAGTACCAACACAGGTCCGCCGTATTTCACATAGGCTGCCACCGCATCGACGATACGGTCCGCACCGATACCTCTGGGGTCTTCCGTAGCTACCTTAATACCGCTTTTGACTCCGGGCCCTACGATGAGAGGCTTCGTATGCAGATAGCGGATGATAGAACTGGTCAGGGAATGCATCACATCCGGCACGACGCTGGCGATGATGGCTCCCTCGATATCCGAGATCTCAATTCCGTTATTTTTCAATAACTGCGTGATCATGATCCCGTATTCATCGGAAGTTCTGGGAGTCTTTGTCATGATCCGGAAAGTAGCTGCCAGTTTTTCCCCACAAAAGACACCCATGGTCATATTGGTATTACCTACGTCTATGACAAATATCATTCGCCGTCCTCCTCATCCAACAGTTCCGAAACATCTTCTTTTTTGATAAATACGCGGTAATACAGACTTAAGGATTCGAAAAGCTCCTGTCTGCTCCGACGGATCTCAGCGATCAGCAGTCCGGATGAGACCTCATCGTAATAGATGTCATCGTCATCCGCGTTAGTCTCCATGACCACGTTGCCGTCCTCTTCAAAGGCGATGGTAAACACGCCTCCCACTTCCTCAGTGAACAGCACGCAGATGATGTGCAGTTCTTCCTTGATGGATTCGGGAATCATTTTGAATTGTTCTTCGTTAAAGTAATATTTTTTCTCATAGGCATTGGCGCCGCAGAGTACAATTTTGTTCTCGTCCATAATTTTCTATCCTGTTATTTTTATTCTAAATCTGCTTCTGGTTCATGGTGCATCACGCTCCGCTGCCCCAGATGCTACACGTAGCCGTATACCCCACGCACAGACACCTCACCGGCATAGACTTCCTCTATGCTGCCGTCCTGTCTTTCTACGAGAAGCTCGCCCTGGTCGTTGATCCCACGGGCGGTACCGCGGAATTCTCCCTTGGGATCCAGCACGCAGACTTCTCTGTCCCGGTTCACCAGGAGCTTCGCATAGGAGTCTCTGAGCCCTTTCAGATCATGGGTCTGTAAGAAGATCTCATAATCCTCCTCAAAAGCTTCCATGATGTCCGCGATCAGCTGGCTGCGGGATATCCGGAATCCGCTCTGTTCCTCGATGGCTGCTGCCCGGTCCCGGATCTCCTCCGGGAATTCCTGCCTGCGCACATTGATGCCCACGCCGATGACAATGTGATGGATATAAGCCTGTTCCATGCTCATCTCCGTGAGGATACCACAGACTTTTTTTCCATCCACCACAATATCATTGGGCCACTTGATGCCTACCTTTGCCGCACCTTCTTCACTGCCGCGTCCGAGAGTCTGCCGAATACCCTTAGCCACCGCCAGTGCCATGACTAACGTTAACATCGGTGCGCAGTCCGCATTGAAATCCGGTTTGAGCATTAACGTATAGTAAATATTGCTTCCCGAAGGGCTCTCCCAGCCGCGGCCTCTGCGGCCCCGTCCGGCAGTCTGCTGATCCGCTACGACCAACAATCCGCTCTCTGCTCCCTGTTCCGCTTCCAGCTTGGCACGGATATTGGTGGAATCAATGCTGTCGAAAAACAGTAAGGGATGTCCCACCCACTTTGTCTTCAGTCTGCTTTGGATATCGGCCTGGTTATAGACCTCCTCCGCCTGATCCACCAGGTGGTACCCCTTGTTCTGTACCGCCTCGATGACATAGCCTTCTTTCTTCAGTTGTCCGATTGCTTTCCATACGGCAGTCCGTGATACTCCGAACTGCTCACAGAGTTCCTGTCCGGAGACGTAAGTTTCCTTTTCCCGCAGGAGCTCCAATATCTTTGCTTTCATACTCATAAAGTTGCCGCCATCACTGCCTTGATCGTGTGCATACGATTTTCTGCCTCTTCAAATACCAGAGACTGTCCGGATTCAAATACTTCGTCGGTGACTTCCATCTCGGTGATGCCGAAACGCTCACCCATCTGGGCACCGATCTTGGTCTTCAGATCATGGAATGCGGGGAGACAATGCATAAAGATCGCCTGCTCACCGGCATTATCCATCACCGCTTTATTCACCTGATAAGGGGACAATTCCTTGATACGCTCGGTCCATACTTCGTCCGGCTCACCCATGGATACCCAGACATCCGTATAAATGACATCCACATCCTCGGTACCTGCCTTCACATCTTCGGTCAGGGTGATGCTGCCGCCGGTCTGTGCCGCGATTGCTTCACACTCTGCCACCAGCTCTTTTGCCGGGAAATATTTTGCCGTAGTGCATGCGGTAAAGTGCATACCCATCTTCGCACAGGCTACCATCAGAGAGTTTCCCATGTTGTAACGGGCATCTCCCATATAAGTCATGCGGATCCCCTTCAGGTGTCCGAAATGCTCACGGATAGTCAGAAGATCTGCCAGCATCTGGGTGGGATGGAATTCATTGGTCAGTCCGTTCCATACGGGAACCTTGGAGTATTTCGCCAGTTCCTCTACGATATCCTGTCCAAAACCACGGTATTCGATACCCTCGAACATGCCTGCCAGTACTCTGGCGGTATCGGCGATGCTTTCTTTTTTACCGATCTGGGATCCGGTAGGATCCAGATAAGTGGTACCCATTCCCAGATCATGCGCTGCCACTTCAAAAGCACATCTGGTACGGGTACTGGTCTTCTCGAAGATCAGAGCCACATTCTTGCCTCGGAGGGTATCTACGGGGATTCCTTTTTTCTTTTTATCTTTCAGGTCTGCCGCCAGGTCCAGCAGATATTCGATCTCTTCCGGTGTAAAGTCCAGTAATTTCAAAAAATCGCGTCCCTTTAAATCCATAATACTCCTCTTTTCCGAGGCTTCGGCCTCTGTATTATTTTTAGATATATGTAATCAATATACTTCATTATCCGGCGTTTTTCAACCCCTCGCAGCATGCACTTCATGCCACGTTTTCTGATCCTTGGAGCAAAAAAGGATCCCTACCGGCATTCCGGAAGAGATCCTCTTTGATCTGTCTGATTCTATTCGTTATGACTTTTATTCTGCTTTTTTGCCGGCTGCTGCCTTGAAGGTCTCTGCTATGCTGGCAATGCCCTGCAGCTCTGCGGGGAGCAGGATGGTGGTGGCCTGACCGTCCGCTACTTTCTCGAATGCTTCCAGGCTCTTTAACTTCAGGACTGCGGCATCTGCACCCGCTTCCTTCAGCATCTTGATACCGTCGGCATTCGCCTGCTGCACCTTGAGGATGGCTTCGGCTTCACCTTCTGCCTCGCGGATCATCTTCTCCTTCTCTGCCTCTGCACGGAGGATGGCTGCCTGCTTATCTGCCTCTGCGCGAAGGATGGCGGATTCCTTGGCACCTTCTGCCTCCAGGATCTTAGCCTTTTTCTCACCTTCGGCACGGGTTACGGCTTCACGTCTCTCACGCTCTGCCTTCATCTGCTTCTCCATGGCGTTCTGGATCTCTGCGGGAGGGATAATGTTCTTCAGCTCTACACGGTTCACCTTGATACCCCAGGGATCGGTAGCAATATCCAGTGCTGCACGCATCTTGGTATTAATAGTCTCACGGGAGGTCAGGGTCTGATCCAGCTCCAGGTCACCGATGATATTACGCAGGGTGGTGGCAGTCAGATTCTCGATCGCCATCATAGGGTTCTCTACGCCGTAGGTGAACAGCTTGGGATCGGTGATCTGATAGAATACTACAGTATCGATCCGCATGGTTACGTTATCTTTGGTAATTACGGGCTGGGGCGGAAAATCCGCTACCTGCTCCTTTAAGTTAACTTTTCTGGCAACCTTGTCGATAAACGGGATCTTTAAGTGAAGTCCTACATTCCAGGTTGCCTGGTAAGCACCCAGGCGCTCGATGACGTAAGCCTTTGCCTGGGGAACTACCTTAATACAGGATACGAAGATACATAATACTAAAACGGCAATAATGATCAATGCTAACATTTTTCCTCCTTCTGCGTACGTTTGTGTACGCTGCGTACCCCTTGTACGCACTTTTCCCTCATGTATTGGTTCTACACGATTCTTACGCCTGCGGCTCTGATAGGTTTTCCGTCACTTTTGCCATCTGGGGATCCACTTTAACGATCAGCTTGACCCCGTTGACTGCCACAATGTCCACCACGGTCCCGGGCTGTAAATTCATCCCGTCCGCTTCGGTTCTGGCACTCCATTCCTGTCCACCTACCGTCACCTGGCCGATGCCCTGCAGATTGTCGATCTCACTGGTCACGATTGCCTGTCTGCCGATCATGCTTTCCACATTCGTCCTTACGCGGTCTCTGTTAAAATATCTGACTGCGATGGGTCTGGTGAAAAATAACAGCAGCAGAGATACTGCAAAAAATAGCAGGATCTGTAACCAGACCGGTCCATGAAATGCGGCAACGATCACTGCCACCACTGCGCCTCCGGCGAACCATATGCTCGTCAGTCCCAGCGTAGCGACTTCCACACCGATCGATACGATCAACACCACAAGCCACAAGGTTACCATTTCACTCATGTAATCACTCCTTTGGTTTTGTAGTTGTATCCAGTGTACTACAAATGTATGTGTATGGCAACTGCAACCTTCGCACGATACTTATGGTTATTGTGCTGTCTGTAGATGTCTTTGTAGTCAAAAAGACGGCATCCCCTTTGGGGCACCGCCTCTTTTGTTGTAATTTTGTGATTTTAATAGAATACATGATTACCGATCACGATTCCGTCACGGCCGTTGTTACGTCTGAAGTGTGTCAGATCTCCCACATTGGATACGCCGGAGATGGCTTCTTCCGCTGCCTTGATACAGCTTGCGTTGATCTTGCCGGATTCGTATACGGTATTTACCTTACCGTTCAATGCCGGAGTGAACTGTCCGGACGCATAGATCACACCATGAATGCTACTCGGGTAAGCGCCGCTTCGTACACGGTTCATAACAACAGCACCTACTGCCAACTGTCCTTCGTAGCTCTCGCATCCTGCCTCGCACTGGATCAATGCTGCCAACAGCTGCGTGGTATCCGCATCGGTGGTGTATTCGCCGTAGTTCACATGACGTTTTGCTTCACGCTCTGCGGCTTCTCTTGCTTTGATCTCCTCTAAAGTCTCACCGGAGTCGATCTGGAAATCCACTGTTACATACTCCGCAGACACATATCCGTCTGCTCCTTCGTAGTCGATGCAGACCCATTCGGGATTACTGTTATCTACTACATCCACTATATCGCCCTTGGGAAGAAGTCCCAGAACTCCGGCCTCCTGATCCGCCTCAGTTCTCACACGAAGAGTCTCCGTGTTGATCTGTGCGATCATTCTGCCCACATCATTGGCCAGTGCCTTCGCATCATCCCCGAACAGGAGATATTCGTCTTTGGCCCAGCCGATCAGCGTACCGGACTGGATCTTGGTCCAACCGTCCCTGCGCTCTAAAATCGTACCTCCACAGTCTTTGTACAGCTTGCCGACCTTGGAAGCATCCTCACTGGCATCGCTTCGTACATTCACGGCATCTCTTACGTTTGCCATGACCAGCCCGGAACTGATCTCTTCCTCAGAGGGGAATGTCAGATTCAATTCCTGCACCGTTGCATTGATGACCTCAGTACTGTTTTTGGAACCGGGGTCTAAGATCGATGCGACACCACCGTTCAGATCATTGACATAGTTTTTAGTATTGCTTGCCTGTGCGGTCATGCTCATTTGCATGCTCAGGAAGATAGAACAGAGCAGTCCTGCACATACAACCAGCATTCTTCTGCTTTTTGTCATCTTGATACACGCCTTTCCCACAGGAAAATTCCCCGGACGGGGTGGTATACCTGCGGATCTCCCAGTGAATAGTATATGATGTATTTCTTAATATTTTCACCAGTTTGTTACAAAAATGTTAAATTTGTTACGCGGAATATCATAGCAGATGACAAAATATTTGTCAAGTTATGGGGGGTGGGCGCTATTTAGCCATGACAGCTCGGCTTGCGCCATTCGCAAAGTCGCGTTATCACGCTTTTCGTCACTGCGTGACTACCTTTGCTCATGAACCGGCGCTCAAATCATGAACATATTCGTTCACAAAATCATGTTAACATGATTTTTGCTCTCGACTCTGTTCATGGTCGAGCTGTCACTACATACATTTCGACTTCTCGATGCAGGCGTCCATGGCATCCATCACAGCGGCACGCATGCCCTTCTCTTCCAGTACTTTGACTGCCTGGATGGTGGTACCTCCGGGAGAACATACCATATCTTTCAGCTCCCCGGGATGTTTTCCGGTCTCCAGCACCATTTTGGCACTGCCGAGTACGGACTGTGCTGCGAATTCATAGGCCTGTTTTCTGGGCATTCCGGCTGCTACAGCTTCATCTGCCATGGCCTCAATAAACATAAATACATATGCGGGAGAGCTTCCGCTGACTCCCACGACCACATCCATCAGACGCTCCGGTACGACACTTGTGATGCCGAAGGAACGGAGCAGGGAAAGCACCTGCTCTGTCTCATCCTCCGTGACATTTTCTCCGATGCATACACCGGTACAGCCCTCCAGTACCAGGGCCGGCGTATTGGGCATGCAGCGGATCAGCTTAAGCTCCGGTCTGTCAAATGCATCCTTCAGATACTGTAGATTCCTGCCTGCTGCGATGCTGACGATCAGGGTATCAGCCTTCACAGCATCCTTGATCTCGGCGATCACTTCCGGGAAAAAGATAGGCTTTACGGCTAAGAACAGGATATCTGCCTGCTCAGCCACAGCAGTATTGTCTGTTGTTGTGTTAATATTAAATTTTGTTTTAACTTTTTCTGCAGTTGTTTCTGTCTTAGAGGAACCGATGATGTCCTCCGGCTTTGCAATGCCCTTCTGCAGCATGCCGCCGATCATTGCCGTTGCCATATTTCCCAATCCGATAAATCCAATCTTCATAATATCTGTCCTCCTGCTCTGTTTTCTATCTAACTAAATATCATATAGCCCCGAACCGCTACTATACCTACAGGTTTCGCTGTCTGTGCGCCTCATACATCAAAAGAGCCGCTGCGATCGAGGCATTCAGGGATTCCACCTTACCCTCCATGGGGATTTTGAGGTATTGCCCGGCCTGGTCGGAGATCTCTTTGGTCAGTCCGTTTCCTTCATTGCCGATGAGGAATGCGGTGGGCTCCCGGAAGGAAAAGCTATCGTAATATTTCTGTCCCTTCAGGTGTGCCGCATAGGTATGAATCCCTCGCTCATGCATCTGCGTCAGCACCGTGGATAGTTCCGGCACATAGACAAACGGTACCCGGAATATGGAGCCCATGGTGGCCCGTATGGTCTTGGGATTGAAGATATCCACAGTCTGTTGGTTCATAATAACGCCCGTTATTCCTGCTCCTTCCCCGGTACGTATCATGGTTCCCAGGTTCCCGGGATCCTGTAAATTCTCCAGGATCAAAAATAAAGGCTCCGGCTGTTCCAGAAGCTGTGTCAGATCATAGGAAGGCTGCTCCAACACGGTGAGGATCCCCTGGGGAGTCTGGGTATCTGCCATTTTTGCAAATACCTCCGGGGATACGGTCTCATAGCCGGTCTGCTGAAGCTTATCCCAGAATGCAGTATCGCCGTTCTGTGCGTTCCGGCGGAGCTTCTGCTCCAGTTCTTCTGTGAGATAGACCTCTCTTACGCTTTTTACCGGCGCTTCCTCACACATCCTGACGCCCTCCGCCAGGAATACGTGATCCTTACGCCGTTCCTTCGCCTTCGTCTGCCACTGCACGACCTGTTTTACTTTTGCATTGTTGCTGCTTGTGATCATATCTGTCTGCTCCCTGCTATCCTGCCATAATAATGCATAATAATGCGATTTTTCGTGCTACGCACTCTCAAAATCGCAACATCCATTCGTATTCCGGACTATCGTCCTTCATACTCATGTCTGTTTACTCCTCTCATAGAATGCATCCCCTGTCTGCAAGCAGACGTGATGCATTCTATGGATGAGTTTATTATAGTCAAAAAGGCGCTTCCACGCAATGGGAAACGCCTTTGTCTTCGTATCCGTTCAGACATGAGTAGAAAAATATGCGTAGTGTGCAAGCACCCACGCATATTTTCTATTCATGATGTCTGAACTGTTAAATTAGATGGAAAGTAAACGAGATACCTCGAACTGATAATCGTTGATACCCTTCTCCATCTGCAGTGCATCCTCAATATCGAAATCGATGAATTCACCGTGCTGGTAACCAACGACACGATTGGTCTTGCCTTCCAGCATGATGTCTACTGCGTAAGCACCCATGATAGATGCATAGTAACGATCCTTCGCAGTAGGGCTTCCTCCACGCTGCATGTAACCTAAGATCGTAGCACGGGTCTCAATACCGGTAGCTGCCTCGATACGGCGTGCCATGGAAGTGGAATGTCCGATTCCCTCGGCATTGATGATGATGTGATGGGTCTTGCCATGCTTACGGTTGGTAATGATATTATTGATAATATTCTGTTCGTTGTAATCGTACTTCTCGGGAAGCAGGATATCCTCGGCGCCATTGGCAATACCGCACCACAGAGCAATGTATCCGGCATTTCTGCCCATTACCTCGATGATACTGCATCTCTCATGAGAGGAAGAGGTATCCTTAACTTTATCAATAGCCTGCATTGCGGTGTTCACTGCGGTATCGAAGCCGATGGTGTACTCAGTACATGCGATATCCAGGTCGATGGTTCCGGGAAGGCCGATGGTGTTGATGCCCAGTCTGGACAGAGCCTGTGCACCACGATAGGAACCGTCACCACCGATGACAACGATACCGTCGATACCGTGCTTTTTACAGATCTCAGCGCCCTTCTTCTGTCCTTCCGCTTCCTTGAACTCCAGACAACGTGCGGTTCCTAAGATGGTACCACCGCGCTGGATGATATCGGACACATCCTTGGCTTCCATATCTACGATCTCTTCATTCAAAAGACCCTGATAACCTTTTTTAATACCCTTAACCTTCAGTCCTCTTGCAATGGCTGTACGAACAACTGCACGGATAGCAGCGTTCATTCCCGGTGCATCACCGCCGCTGGTCAGTACGCCGATCGTCTTAATCTCTTTTGCCATGACTGTTACCTCCTAAGTAAACGAACGAATAATTTTCTCTTCTCGATTCTTTATTTTAATCTATTTTTGAGCGGTTTTCAATAGGTTTCGTTATAAATTTAACATTTTCTTTTCCAAACTGCGATGCAAGCTTTTCCATTAATGTCTCATCGGCTTTTACCCTGAGATTTGCAGGCAGGATCTTGATGTTTTTAATATCCCTCAGGTAGATCACCACATCGTCATTGCCGTCGGAGTCAGCGATGGCCTGTAACAATTCCTGTTCTCTGGCCTTATAGGCTTCCATATTGGGAAACTGGATCCAGGCCCCCGCGGGCATGCCTTTTTTCTGCCCGGTTCCGGCGTTCTGCGGCCGCTGACCCGGTTGTGTCTGTTCCACTGTTCGGCCTGTCTGTCCGCCTGACATGGCACCGACCGGCTGCTGCCCACTGCCGTTCCCATTTCCATAGGATCCGCCGCGGCTGCCTCCCCGGCCTCCGTAATTCCTTGGGAACAGAGGCTGGTTCGCCGCTCTGGCTGCCTGTGCATCCTCGAAGCTGATGATCTGGTCGCAGATCAGCTTGCCGTCCTTGTCCTCTTCCAGGGACACTCTGCCCCGGATGAACACTTTGGCATCCTCTGTAAGCAAAGTGTTGTAGCGCTCGTATACCTGGGGAAATACCACGACTTCCACGTTGCCGATCAGATCCTCCACATTTAAAAATGCCATGATCTTGTCGTTCTTGGTGTATTTTACGTTTTTGTCCGCGATCAGTCCACCGATGACTGCATTCGCCTGATCCTTGACCAGTTCCACCTCTCCGGACTCTTCATCCAGCGCAAAGTCTCCGGCGGTATTGCTGATGCAGTTCTGCCACAACTCCTGGTATTCCTCCAAAGGATGACCGCTGACATAGACACCCAGGACCTCTTTTTCAAAGCCAAGCAGCATTTCCTTGCTGTATTCACCTACATTCGGCATCCGGATATCAAATTCTTCCTTATCTTCTTCGCCGGCGATATCAAACAGGGAAATCTGTCCTGCCAGGTTGTTTTTCTTGTCATGGGCGATGTGATCCGCGATCTGCACATAGACGCTCATGAACTGTTTTCTGGTGCCGCCCAGTCCGTCCATGGCTCCTGCTTTGATCAGGTTCTCAATGGCCCGCTTATTCATCTCTTTTTTGTCGGACATGCGGGTGAGGAAGTCCTTCAGGTTTGTGAAGGGGCCTCTCTCTTTACGCTCCTGCACCAGACTGTCGATGACCGGACGTCCCACACCTTTGATAGCCGTCAGGGCATAGCGGATCTTGCCGTCTGTCACAGAGAATCCGGCTTCTCCCGCATTTACATCCGGCGGCAGAATGGCGATATTCATGTTCCGGCAGTTCAAAATATACTCCGATACTTTTTTCGGGTTATCGATGACGGAGGTCATCAGCGCAGCCATGAACTCCACGGGATAATAGTATTTTAAATACGCCGTCTGATAAGCCACCACCGCATAACAAGCCGCATGGGACTTATTAAACGCATATTTGGCGAAGTCCATCATGGTATCGTAGATCTGTCCTGCGGTCTGTTCATCAATGCCGTTGGCGATACAGCCGGGGACATTCTCCTCCGGATTGCCGTAGATGAAGTTCGCCCGCTCTTTTTCCATGACGGCCTGCTTCTTTTTACTCATGGCACGGCGCACCAGGTCGCTTCGGCCCAGAGTATATCCCGCCAGGTCACGGACGATCTGCATTACCTGCTCCTGGTATACGATACAGCCGTAGGTGGGTTTCAGGATCGGCTCCAGCTGAGGACAGGCATAGGTCACATCCTCCGGATGGTTTTTCCCCTGGATATACTTCGGGATAAAATCCATGGGACCCGGACGATACAGAGAAATACCGGCCACTACATCCTCCAGATTCTGAGGGCGCAGTTCCTTCATGAAACTCTTCATCCCGGCACTTTCCAGCTGGAACACACCTTCTGTTCTGCCGGTGCCGATGGAAGCCAGTACTTTCGGGTCATTATAATCTATGGCATCCACATCAATGTGTCTGCCGGTGGTATTCTCTATGAATTTTACAGCATCATGGATCACGGTCAGGGTACGCAGTCCCAGAAAGTCCATTTTCAACAGACCCAGTTCTTCCAGCGTCGTCATGGTGAACTGAGTAACGATGGAACCGTCAGAGCCTCTGGACAGCGGCACGAATTCGTCTGCGGATTTCTGACAGATCACGACACCGGCCGCATGCATAGAGGTATGTCTGGGCAGTCCCTCCAGTCGCTTACACATATCGATCAGGTGGTGGACCTGTTCGTCCTCCTGATAGAGCTTGCGGAATTCCGGATTCATCTCCAGTGCTCTGCTCAGTGTAATGTTCAGTTCGTTCGGCACCATTTTGGCAATAGAATCCACGAACGCATAGGGCAGGTCCATGACACGGCCCACATCGCGGATGACACCTTTCGCCGCCAGAGTACCGAAGGTGACGATCTGTACCACCTTGTCATTGCCGTATTTTCTGCCCACATAATCGATGACCTCCTGTCTCCGTTCAAAGCAGAAATCCACGTCAATATCAGGCATAGAGACACGTTCCGGATTCAGGAATCGTTCAAACAGCAGATTGTAATGAATCGGATCGATGTTGGTGATCTTCAGGCAATATGCCACGATACTTCCCGCCGCGGAGCCTCGTCCCGGTCCCACGGGGATCCCGTGCTCCTTCGCATAATTGATGAAATCCCACACGATCAGGAAGTAGTCCACATATCCCATTCTCTGAATAACGCCAAGTTCATAATCCAGGCGCTCCCTGAGCGTCTGTCCGGTCTCTCCGGCGGGCTGATCACCGTCGCCGTAGCGTTCTGCCAGTCCGTCATCGCAGAGCTTATTTAAGTAGCTCCAGGAATCGTACCCCTCCGGCACATCGTATTTCGGCAGCTTCGTCACGCCGAATTCAATCTCCACATTACATCGGTCTGCGATCCTCTGGGTATTCTCCACTGCCTCCCAGGCATAGGGGAACAGTCCCTTCATTTCCTCTTCGCTCTTGACATAATACTGTCCGCCCTCGTAGCGCATACGATCCTCGTCCGCCAGCTTTTTGCCCGTCTGCAGGCACAGCAGAATGTCATGAGGGATCGCATCCTCCGCATAGGTATAGTGCACATCGTTGGTGGTCACCAGGGGAATGTCCAGCTCCCTGCTCATCTGGACCAGTTCCATATTCACGGTTCGCTGTTCCGGGATGCCGTGATCCTGTAATTCCAGAAAATAGTTGCCCTTACCGAAGCATGCCTCATACTTACGGGCCGCCATTCTCGCCTCTTCTTTCATGCCCTTTAAAATAAATCGGGGCACTTCACCTGCCAGACACGCAGACAGCGCAATGATACCCTCGTGAAACTCCTGCAGTACTTCCATATCCACACGGGGTTTATAATAGTAGCCTTCCGTGAATCCACGGCTGACGATCTTCATCAGGTTCGCATAACCGGTATTGTTCTCCGCTAACAGCACCAGATGGTGATAACGGTCCTCTCCACCGGTCAGTTCCTTGTCAAACCGGGAGTTGGGAGCCACGTACACCTCACAGCCCAGGATCGGCTTAATTCCTGCTTCCCTTGCCGCACGGTAAAAATCGATCACACCGTACATAACACCGTGATCGGTGATCGCTGCGCTGTTCATGCCCAGTTCCTTGACTCTGGCTACATATTCTTTAATCTTATTGGATCCGTCCAGCAGAGAGTATTCTGTATGGACATGAAGATGGGTAAACGCCATTTTGCTGTTCCCTTTCTAGTGCAGTTCTTTTGCTTTTTTCACGCATTCCTCATAGGTCGGTCCTACCTGTTCTCTGTGATAGCCCGGAGCAAGCATCGCCGCAAAATACAGATTCTCCAGTGTCTCTTCCTGTGCCGCTGTGGGATGGGAAGGCACCACTACACGGGTGCTCCATACTAACATACAGCCGGTATACTCCACCATGAAAAATATGGGCTCCATATTTTTCTCCATACGGCTGTTCAGTGTCAGTTTATCTTCACCGGAGATCTCTTCCAGTTTCTTGATATGGGAAGGCTGCGGTTCCTCTACACTGCCGTCCGGCAGGATCACGCACTCGCAGGGCTCCATATCTTCCCTATGTGCATTCATATATTCCATGACAGTCATTCCCACACCTCCTTTGTTCTATCTGTCAGTCTGTTATTCTTCCGCCCGGATCGCCCAGCGCATTTTCGTGGAACGGGCTCTGCCGTTCTGCGCGCATTCTTCTGCCGAGGGCCGCACTACATCTTTGGAATAGTCTGCATAAATTCCGTCCCGGCAGCCTTCTTTCAGTGCTCGTTTTACCAGTTTGTCTTCACCGGAATGGAACGTGAGAATCGCGACTCTTCCTCCGGGTTTCAATGCTCCCGGCAGCTTTTCCATGAACTCATACAATACTTCAAATTCACGGTTCACATCAATACGCAGAGCCTGGAACGTTCTCTGACAGGTCTTCTTGATCGTATCTTTTTTCTCCTTTTCCGGGAGAAAATCCAGGGTCTTCCCGATCACTTCTCTTAATTTCGTCGTAGTATCGATCCGGTGTCCCTTGCGGATCTCATCGGTGATCGCCTTCGCCAGTTCCTCGCAGTAGGGCTCATCGGAATTCTCATAGAGCATTCCCGCCAGTTCTTCCCTGCTGATCGTATCTAAGCGCTCGGCCGCACTGATACCCTGTGTCTGATTCAGTCGCAGGTCTAGGGGTCCGTCCACCTTAAAAGAAAATCCTCTCTCCGGATTGTCGATCTGCATAGAAGATACTCCCAGATCCGCCAGGATAAAATCAAATCCACCGGCCTCTTTTGCGATCTCATCTATGGTACAGAAATTCTGCAATTTAATTGTCAGGATATCCTCTCCATACCCGGCATCCGCCAGACGTTTCCTCGTCTTGGCAGACTCTTCCGGATCTACATCTGTGGCATAGATATGACCACGGCCCTGTAACTGTTCCAGCATAGCTTTTGTATGTCCACCGTACCCCAGCGTCGCGTCAAATCCGGTCTCTCCCGGCTGGATCTTCAGAAAATCCAGGATCTCCTGTACCATAATGGATCTATGCATACCTGCGGGCGTATTGCCCTTGCTGATGACATGGGCAATGGTATCTCCGTATTTTTCCGGCTGTAATTCTTTATATTTTTCCTCGTATTTTTTCGGATATTTTCCCTTATACCGCACACGGCGCTTATGGGGTGTCTGTTCCTGCTCCATTCCCATGATTACCTCATTCCAAATTAGTATAATGTGGGCGTCAAAAGCGCAGGCATCCTGCTCGATACCCACGCTTCCTTTTTTGCTTCCTTTTCTCTTAATGAAAGATGTCTTTTATTTTAAATAATGTCTTTTATTATAGTGCGCTCTTGATCGCTGCCATCAATTCATCATAAGTCTCATATGCCGGCAACTCCGGATGATCCTTTTTGATCTGCTCAGTACTCTTGAACAGGAAGCCTGCCTTGCTGGCCTGGATCATACCCAGATCGTTATGGCTGTCGCCGCTGGCGATGGTCTGGAAGCCGATGGACTGCAGTGCCTTGACCGTAGTATATTTGGAATTCTCCACACGCATCTTAAATCCGGTGATCTCTCCGTTCTCAGCTACTTCCAGAGAATTACAGAAAATGGTCGGATAACCTAATTTTTTCATCAGAGGACCGGCAAACTGTGAAAAGGTATCGCTGATAATGATGACCTGGGTAATAGAGCGCAGCTCGTCTAAGAATTCCTTCGCGCCCGGGATCGGGTCGATCTTCGCGATCGTATCCTGAATTTCCTTCAGTCCCAGACCATGCTCCTTCAGTATCCCAATTCTCCATTTCATTAATTTATCGTAATCAGGCTCGTCTCTGGTGGTTCTCTTCAGCTCCGGGATCCCACTGGCCTCCGCAAATGCGATCCAGATCTCCGGTACCAGTACTCCTTCCAGATCCAGGCATACAATATTCATATCCATCCTTGTGTCCTCCCAGTAAATTCAAATGTATTTGCGAAAAGTATACCCTATTTTACTGCTTCGTGCAACCATTTACTTTCTTGTTGTAACGTGTTGTATATGTTGTAGTATGTTCTTATGATGCAATGGTGAAGATGACATTCTCTGAGCATTTTTTGAAATTTGCTTGTAATTTTTACTTTTTCTTCCTTATTTTTGTGACATTTTTACTGTTTACTTTGTTCTATATGTGCTATAATAACCATAGTGTGAAAAGAACTTCCGACAAGCTCTCATCTACACCAAACCAACGTAGAGATAGAGGAGGCAATTGTTATGTTGACATTAAAAGCTGAGAAAAGAAATCCTGAGGAAAAGGCAAAGAAATTAAGAAGAGACGGTTTTATCACCGGTGTCCTGTACGGCAAAGAAATGAAGGAAAACGTATCCTTGAAATTCACAGAGAAGGAAGCAGCTGCTTTCATTAAAAACGCGAAAGAAGGCACGCAGGCTTATCTGGAATTGGACGGAAAAAATGTAGATGTTCTAGTGAAGAATATTGATTTTGATCCTCTGACGAAGAAATATATGGCTCTGGACTTCCAGGCTCTGGTGGCCGGTGAAGTCGTATCTGCTACCGTTCCTATTGTATATCTGAATGAGGACAAGGTACAGGGTATCTTTGAAGCAGAGTTGTCCGAAGTACATTACAAGGCTGATCCCGCACATCTGTTGGAGCCCATTGAGATCGATCTTGCAACACTGCCCCAGACGACCAAGACCATGTATGTAAAAGACCTGAAGCTGGAGGAGAAGGGCGTCCATGTCACAACCTCCGGTGAACAGCAGCTGTTCCATATCGGTGCATACGGACAGGAAGAGACTGACGAAACCGAAACCGAAGCCGCTGACGAGACGAAATAACCCACTGTAGTAATCATTGATCGTTCCTTGAATACCGCCCGGAGAGTTTTGTGATATACTCCTTTCCGGGTGGTATTTTTGGCTTTGCTAACTTGAGAGTTACGCGGGCAATGAGCCGCGCATAGTGAGGACAGCGATGGGCGCTTGCGCACAAATCGCTGTCTTTACTTTTGCCTATGCGGCGAACGCCCTCCTGTGCCTCTCTTCCGTCGCAGCGTGGGCACAGGTGACATGAGCAAGCTGGTCTGTACCCTTCTTCTGCCTCAGCGTGGGCACAGGTGACAGGGGCAAGCTGGTCTGTACCCTTCTTCTGCCTCAGTGTGGGCACAGGTGACATGGGCAAGCCGGTCTGTACCCTTCTTCCGCCTCAGCGTGGGCACAGGTGACATGAGCAAGCTGGTCTATACCCTTCTTCTGCCTCAGCGTGGGCACAGGTGACATGGGAAAGCTAGTCTGTACCCTTCTTCCGCCTCAGTGTGGGCACAGGTGACATGGGCAAGCCGGTCTGTACCCTTCTTCTGCCTCAGCGTGGGCACAGGTGACAGGGGCAAGCTAGTCTGTACCCTTCTTCTGCCTCAGCGTGGGCACAGGTGACATGGGCAAGCCGGTCTGTACCCTTAAACCAAGATGCGGGGCACTACACACAAGATTTGATAATTACATCCCGCATAACGAATAAAACCGGGGCTTGATTGACTATTATTGATGATTATGCCCCGCGTATCGAATATGGCTGGGATTTGTGCGCAAATGCCCACGCCAGGTCTTTCTTGTTCTCTAGAGTGGCTATGCTTTCGTAGCTCTCCAGTTTGGTGTAAAAACCCTAAAAACAATGAATTCCGTACAAAAAAGTTCCCAAATCAGGAATTTTTGTACGGAATTTCTTCATTTTGCACGCTCAGCGAAAATAACAGCTTTTTACATGGCAAAATCTCATGTTTTTGTATTTTTTTAGCAAAAAATGGCGTTTATAATACAAACAGAACTCCCCGAGTGGTTTACGGAAGCCCTACGTTACGAGCCATGCACCCAATTCATAAATGTGTCGCAAAGGGCACTCCACTTACAAATATTTTTTTAACAGATCCACCTTGTCCAGTTTCTCCCAGGGCAGATCCACATCGGTGCGTCCGAAGTGACCATAGGAAGAGGTCTGCTTATAGATAGGTCTGCGCAGATCCAGCATCTTGATGATGCCGGCGGGTCTTAAGTCAAAATTCTCACGGATGATCTCTACCAGCTTGTCATCGTGCAGTTTGCCGGTGCCGAAGGTATCTACCATGATGGATGTAGGCTGTGCTACGCCGATAGCGTAAGACAGCTGAATTTCACACTTCTCAGCCAGTCCTGCCGCTACGATATTTTTAGCAACGTAACGAGCGGCATAAGCGGCACTTCTGTCCACCTTGGTGCAGTCCTTGCCGGAGAAAGCTCCGCCGCCGTGACGGGCATATCCGCCGTAGGTGTCTACGATGATCTTACGACCGGTCAGTCCGCTGTCACCGTTGGGTCCGCCGATCACGAAACGTCCGGTAGGATTAATGAAAAATTTGGTATCTGCGTCGATCATGTCTGTGGGCAGGATCGGATCGAATACGTATTTTTTAATATCCTCATGAATCTGCTCCTGAGATACATGCTCGTCATGCTGGGTAGACAGAACAACAGCTTCCAGACGGACAGGCTTGCCATTCTCATCATACTCTACAGATACCTGGCTCTTACCATCGGGTCTTAAATAAGATAATGTTCCGTCCTTACGTACCTTGGTCAGCTGTCTGGTCAGCTTGTGTGCCAGGGAGATAGGATACGGCATATATTCCGGAGTCTCATCGGTAGCGAAACCGAACATCATGCCCTGGTCTCCTGCACCGATCGCATCCAGCTGCTCGTCAGTCATATGACTCTCTCTTGCTTCCAGTGCCTTGTCTACGCCCATAGCGATATCGGCAGACTGCTTGTCCAGAGACACCATAACGGCACAGGTATTGCCATCGAAGCCTTTCTCGGAAGAGTCATAACCGATCTCGGTCACGGTCTTACGAACGATAGCGGGAATATCAATGTTAGCCTTGGTGGTGATCTCACCCATTACCAGTACGAAACCGGTGTTGGTGCAGGTCTCACATGCTACACGGCTGAACGGATCCTGCTCCATCAGCGCATCCAGCACCGCATCAGATACAGCATCACAGATTTTATCGGGATGTCCTTCGGTTACGGACTCCGATGTAAATAAACGTTTTTCCATTTGTCCTCCATTCTGCTTCCCTATGGGAAGAGGGTCTAGTGGTGTATAAGTTACTTAAAGTCCTATCATCCAACGCCATATTCTCAAAATCGCATCTTCGATGCCAGTCGCTCTGAATGATACAAAAAAGTCCGCTTTGTTAAGCGGACTGATTTAACGATTGATCAAATCCTCTTATTGTTCGACAATTGCTCGCTCAGGTGGGCACCTTCCGCATCTCGTATGCGGGGTTGCCGTGGCTTCCTCGATCCTATGTATCTCCACCACTCTGAATAAGGGAAAGTCTATATGAACTTTTCTACGTAGGCTAGCTTACTATGAGATGCCCTATTTGTCAACAGACATTTTTTCTCAGTTGTAACACGCACTCAGTTGTAGCATCAGTAATCCCGACAGGATCAACCGATCTTTAATTTGAACTTCCGTAAATCTCTCTCGGTTTCGATCAACTCGATCTGCGCTCCCAGTCCCTGTAATTTCAGATGGAAGTCTTCATAACCTCTCTCAATATAGCGGATGTCATCCACGGTGGAAAAGCCTTCCGCAGACATTGCTGCCAGTACCAGTGCGGCACCTGCCCGCAGATCCGGTGCGGAAATATTCGCTCCGGTATATCTGGATACACCGTCAATGATGGCGGTATTGCCTTCTACTTTGATATTGGCTCCCATACGGGTCAGTTCATCTACATATTTGAACCGGTTCTCGAAAATACTCTCGGTCACGATGCTGGTCCCTTTGGACAGTCCCAGTGCCACGGTGATCTGCGGCTGCATATCGGTAGGGAATCCGGGATAAGGCAGAGTCTTCACCTGCGTATGCTGCAGAGGCTTGGATGCCACCACGCGGATACAGTCATCCGCTTCCTCTACTTCACAGCCGATCTCCAGCAGCTTCGCCGTAATAGACTCCAGATGCTTGGGGATCACATTTTTCACCGTTACATCGCCCTTGGTCACCGCTGCCGCGAACATAAATGTGCCCGCCTCGATCTGGTCGGGGATCACGGCATACTCAGTACCATGCAGATGGGATACACCCTTGATACGGATCACATCCGTACCGGCGCCCTTGATGTTGGCTCCCATACTGTTCAAAAAGTTCGCCAGGTCTACCACATGGGGCTCCTTGGCTGAATTCTCGATAATGGTGGTGCCTTCTGCCATTACAGCGGCCATCATGATATTGATGGTAGCACCAACGCTGACCACATCCATATAGATATGACTGCCGCGAAGATGCTCCGCATGGGTCTTGATCAGTCCATGCTCGATCTTCACCTCCGCACCCAGGGCACGGAATCCCTTGATGTGCTGGTCAATGGCACGACAGCCGATATCACAGCCGCCGGGAAGTGCCACCTCCGCATGCTTATATTTTCCCAAAAGAGCACCGATCAGATAATAGGAAGCTCTGATCTTCTTGATATTTTCATCTTCTACTACCAGTTCACTGATATTGGATGCGTTGAGAGTCACCTTATGGCGATCGGTGCGCTTTACGATCACACCAATGTTCTCCATAGCGCACAAAAGTACGTTCGTGTCTCTTACATCCGGCATATTTTCTATATAAACAGTCTCATCCGTCATTACGGAAGCAGCAAGAATAGGAAGTGCCGCATTCTTAGCACCTCCTATTTCCACTTCTCCGACTAATGGATTACCGCCTTTGATTGCGTATTGTTCCATTGTTTCTTACCTCTGTTATTCTCAGATCAGAAAAACCTTCTTAAGCACTTATACCACATTTTGGGGGATTTGTAAATACAACACCCTAATTCAGGTACTTCAGCGGGTTCACCTGGCTGCCGTTAATCAGAATCTCAAAATGAAGATGAGGTCCCGTACTGATACCGGTATTTCCGCTGAGTGCGATACGTTCTCCCTGTTTTACCGTCTGCCCTGCCTTGACCAGTACCTTGCTTAAATGACCGTATCTGGTCTGTCTGCCGTCCTCATGGTTAATGTAGACACAATAACCGTATCCGCTTCCCCATCCGGCTTTCGCAACGGTTCCGCCGCAGGATGCAAATACCGCAGTTCCGGTAGGAACCGACCAGTCTATTCCCTTATGATAGCTGCTGGCACCCTTGGTCGGTGACTTTCTGCGTCCGAATCCGGACGACTGACGTCCGCCGGAGATCGGCTTGATATAGGTGGGCGGAATCTTGGTTCCCCGTTCTACGATCTTCGGAACCGCCTCCATAACAACCTCTTCCTTCAGAATATCCCTGGTCACCTCTCTGTCATTCAGATAGGATACGTCTGCCACCACGCGGCGGAAGCCCGCGGAAGGCTGCTGTAAGATCTTGGTCTGTGTCGTATACCAGGAATCGTTATCCACATAGATTACATCTGCATCGTAGATTTCTTCGTAGTAATTCTGTTCCATGCGCTCCACGGACAGCTCGGGCTCCGGCACGGTAATGATCAGCTTGTCTCCCACACGGATCGTGGAATTCTCATCCGTCAGCGTCTCACTGTTCATGGCAATGATCTGGTCAATGGGAATATTGACTTTGATAGAGATCTCAGACAGGGTATCTCCGCTGACAACTTCGTATTCTCCGGGAGTCTCCTGATCCTTGATCACATCTTCGATGGCCTGGTCTAACGGTGTCAGCATGCTTTCCGGCAGATAGGTCTCCACGATCTCTACCTTCTCCTCAAAATCCATAGTCATCAGACCCAGCTCGTAGTCCTCGAAATCCTTTTCTTCCTGTTGATCTGCCTGGGTGCCGGCCTGATCCAGGGCTGTCTGTACACCACCTGCATAGATGGCTTCTTCCTTCTGCTCTTCCTGTGCGGTCAGTTCCTGACGATTCACCACTTCTGTGGTAAGCACATTGAATTCCTTCTGTGCATCATGCGTCAGTTCCACGCTGAATTTTTCTTCCGAATCATATTTGTCCACTGCTGCCTGCAGCAGAGATTTCACCTCGTCCACACTGGACAGGTTAACCATGTATTCATTTACCTTCATAGTATAAGATCTGTGGGATGTCTCACGGATACTGCTCTCCAGCTCACGCTCCATGGCTGCCAGCATGGTATCTTCCCCTGTCAGTGTGCCCCACAAAGCTTCTTCGCCCACAAGCTTCAGATCTGCGTCTATAAAAATCATATCCTCGCTCTGGAAAGCGATATTTCTTCTGGCTTCCTTTAAAAGCTGTTCAGCTCTGTCCGCTTCGCCTACGGTTCCGATCTCCGTTCCGTTCAAAAATACATGAAAGTAATTTTCTCCGGTCTTCTCAAACACTGTATATCCTTTTAGGAAAAAAAGACTCACAAAAATAGTTACCAGCGTGGTTTTCACATATGTATATTTTACTCTCTTCGAGTAAGATGTCAGTTTCTTCATGGATTCCTTCTCAATCTATTGTATCTATATCAGTATGTCCACATAGGACTTTTTTATGCCGATCTGTTGTAATAACTTTGTAACATATAGATTCTATCAGCATTTATATGCCTTGTAAAGCAAGAATATCTGTTCGATTTATATGTTTTCCGCCGACGTATTCTATGCTATACTAACTATATTGGAAAAAGTTTTGCAGAGAGGAGCTGCCTATGCCGGACCGCAATCGTCTTATTTTTCATATTGATGTTAATTCCGCCTTTTTAAGCTGGACGGCACTGGAGCGTCTGGCGCAGGGAGATTCCGTGGATCTGCGCACCATTCCCGCCATTGTGGGGGGCGATACTTCCACCAGACATGGCGTGGTACTGGCCAAATCCATCCCCGCCAAGGCCTTCGGTATCACTACGGGGGAGCCTGTGGTCAACGCCCTGCGGAAATGTCCTCATCTGGTCATGGCCTCTCCAGATCATTCCATGTACCACGAAAAAAGCCGGCTGCTCATGGAACATCTGTCGGGTATCTGCCCGGACATTGAACAGGTCAGCATTGATGAATGTTATATGGATTATTCCCCGATCGCGGCGCAGTATTCCTCTCCGGAAGCTGCCGCTGCTTACATTCGTGATTCTGTGCGGGAAAAATTTCATTTTACTGTAAATGTTGGGATTTCGGACCGAAAGGTCCTGGCCAAGATGGCTTCGGATTTTCAAAAACCGGATAAGACACATACCTTATATCAGGAAGAGATCCCGGAAAAGATGTGGCCGCTTCCCGTCTCTGCCCTGTTCACCTGCGGACACTCCAGTGCGGAAACCCTTCGGAAACTGGGGATCCTCACCATAGGTGACCTGGCGAAGACAGACCCTGTCATTTTGGAATCGCATCTCAAAAGCCACGGCCGTAGTCTGTGGAAATATGCCAATGGCATAGACGATTCCGTTGTGGCACTCGTTCCTTCCAAAGCAAAAGGGATTGGTAATTCCACCACGTTAAGCAGTGATGCTCTGACGGAAGAGGACGCACGTAAGGTATTACTGTCCCTCTGTGAATCCGTGGGGCAGCGCCTGCGCTCCTCCCATCAGCTGGCAGGCCAGATATGTACCGAGATCCGCTACAGCGATTTTCGCAATGTTTCTCACCAGATGCCCCTGGCCGTCCCTACCGCCTCTCCGGATCTGTTGTTGGAAAGTGCTGTTTCCCTATTCGGCGAACTGTGGGACGGAACTCCCATCCGGCTGTTGGGTGTACGCACCTCCAAGCTGGTACCCGAGGATGAACCGGTCCAGCTCAGTCTGTTTGATTACGCCGCATCACGCTCTGAGAAACAACAGAAGCTGGATGCTGCTCTGGATGATATCCGTGCAAAATACGGAAAGGATGCTGTAAAACGTGGAAGTTTTGTTTAATGCTGTGTGGTGATGATCATATTGCATACCGCTTTCTCTTCACCGGCATTGCGGTATACATGTTTTCTGTCACATGCAAAATAGAGTGAGCTTCCCCTTTTCACATGAAAACTCTGATCGTCCAGTATAAGTTCGATCTCACCGGATACTACCGTCAGATACTCCCATGTCTGTTCTCCGTAGGATTCACTTTCCATCTGTGCTTTTCCGTCCAGTTCTCCCTGATAGATTTCAAAATTCCTGCCGGCATCAAACGGAAGCATCACATAGATCCGGTACTGGCCTTCCTTTTCCTTGAAGACCGGTGCCTCCTCCGGAGAGGGCATGACCATGATCTCTTTTCTGTCATAGATCAGCTGCTCGAAAGGCACCTTCAAACCCTCCACGATTTTTCCTATAGTGGACACCGTGGGATTGGTTTTTCCCCGTTCGATCTGTCCCAGCATGCTTTTACTCACTCCGGTGCGTTCTGCCAGCATATCCAGACTCATATTTTTGGACTTACGAATTCTTTTAAGATTCAATGCTATGTTTTTATCCAACTGTGTCATACACTCACCCAGACTTTCCGCATAAAAAAAGCACCAGACGCCTGTCTGATGCTACTTCTTCGTAGTAAATAAATATTTATGTTTATGATATCCGACTTGGTGCCAAACGTCAAGTTCTTTTTTTCCGGACACTGTACCCGAAGGTGCCCAATAATTCTCCGCAGCCAAAGTAGGATCCATGAGAATACATGATCGATTCCGCCTGTTCCAGATGGAACTTGTGGTTCTCGTCCATATATTTTTCGTCAGCATGAACAGCTACCACATCCGCCAGAAACATATCGTGAGATCCCAACGGCATGATCTGGCGTACCTTGCATTCGATGTTCACGGGACTCTCGCCGATCATCGGCGCTTTCACCACGGATGCAGGGACTGCCGTAAGCTTCATCTCTTTAAATTTATCCACATCCCGTCCACTTCTGACACCGCAGTAATCCGTGGCGTAGACCAGTTCCTTCGTAGTCAGATTGATCACAAACTCTCCGGTCTCCTTCAGAATTGGATAGGAATATCGCTCCGGACGCACGGAGATCGATACCATGGGCGGATTGGTACATACCGTTCCCACCCAGGCCAGGGTGATAATGTTGGGATGCCCCTCCTGATCCGCCAGACTTACCATGACCGCCGGCAGCGGATATAACATATTGCCCGGCTTCCAAAGTTCTTTTCCCATAGTTAACCTCGTTTTCCGTATTTCCTAGAAGATATGAAGAACACTCAATACATGCAGTACAATATCTGCCGCAGCTACCAACAGTGCAGCGATCGATACTCCCAACACACCGTTTAATTTACCGTTCAGGCTTTCTTTGATCTTGCCTGCGATCGCTTCGGTCTGCTTCTCATTTTCCTCCACCACAGCCGCCTGCACATTGCGGTATACCTTTACACACTCCTTATGGACGTTCTCATCACTTCCGTCCAGTTTCTCATCCAGATGTTTGCGCAAGTCCTCCAGTTCTTCCGTGTTCTGTCGGATCTCCTCCAGCTTTGTGGTATATTCCTGCTGCAGCTCCTGCAGCTTTTCCGTATTCTCCTGCTGCATCTTGCGAATGGCAGCTACGCTTTCCTCGGAAAGCTTTGTCACCTCCGGAGCAATCGTCTCGGACATCAGTGTCTCCATCGCATGATTGACTGCTCTCAGTTCCTTATTGGCCTGCTGCATCTGCGCCAGGCATTCGTCATATTCCCGCAGCTGATTCTTCAGCTGATCCATTTCCTCTGCATCCGCTGCGGAGTTGGCCTTGATCATCTCCTGGGCATTCAGCTTTTGCGCAAGTTTATCCATAAAAGTATCCATCCATTTTCCTCCAAACATATTCGTCCCTCATGTGAACCTTTTTCCGTTTCAACTGCTCCTATTTTACCATGTTTCTCCCACGGTTACAACCAGAACCCCAGGAATACTGCGTTTTCAAAGCATGTTCGTTTTTATGCAATTTGTACAATTTGTTTTTCTGTTTCTGTGCTTTTTCGTAAAATTCACCAAGTTTTCACATCGTGTTCATAATTTGTTCATAATCGATTGGTATACTTTAATTACAGTCAAGGAAGAGATAAGACTTCCGGATAACAAAGCATATAAGATAAATTTTTTCATAATAGCCCAGGCGCCGAAAGGTGTCTGGGCACTCCTCATTTTATGGGGGTTTTGCATGTCACCAGCAGAAGCTTTTGCATTATTTGGATGTTCCGCTATTTAATTGTTTTTCCTCTTCTCTCTTTTTGCTGATCGCCAGGATCTCTTCGTTCAGAGACAGCATCCTTGCATCCAGATCCGATACCATGCGCGCACATTCTACCAGTTCGTTTTTGATATTCTCCGGTGCATCTCCTTCGAATTTGTAATGAATCTTATGCTCCAGGCTGGCCCAGAAATCCATGGCTACTGTACGGATCTGTACTTCTACCTTCGTATCCACTGTACGATCCGACAAATATACAGGTATGCTTACGATCATGTGATAGCTTTTGTAACCGCTGGCCTTGGGATAAGTAATGTAATCTTTCACAGCGATCACCTTAATATCTCTCTGATCCCGGATCATGTCCGCGATCCGGTAGATATCGGACGTAAAAGAACAAATAATGCGGATTCCCGCAATGTCATTTATGTACTTTACCATATTATCTATCGTAGATTCCTGTCCGTAACGTTTCAATTTCTTGACAATACTTTCAGGTGTCTTGATCCGTGCCTTAATATGTTCGATCGGATTGTACTGATGTACATGCTGGAATTCATCATTCAGGATCTGCATCTTCGTCTCCATCTGACGCAGCGCCGCACTGTATACCAGCGTAACCTCCTTCCAGCTATCGATTCCATCCCCATTTTCAACCTTAAACTCCATATTCCCTCTCAATCTCTTCTGTCACAGAAGGCTCTGCGACCATTTTGTCATATTTCTTACTTCTATAGACGCTTTTTCGTCACGAAAATTCCGTATTCATAAATGTACTTATGATAATTATAGCATACCTCCTTTTAAAAATGTATAATTTTAACAAAACCTTTATCATTTTTTAAGATTGATTGGGCAGTTTTATTGCTTTTTACTTGCAGGTAATTCTTCTTGCGATTATAATCTATAAGCAAAGAATCCTTTGTACCACCATTTCTTAATGATAAGTTTATAAGGAGATTTTCCATGTTTCGTCTGTGGGCTAAAATATTTCAAAATAATCATATGCTGAAGGATATTTGTATCGAGGACGGCAGCGATGATACCCGTACCCATAAAGTTTTTCACTCTCTGGACGAAGTCTGCCATCAGTTTGATCTTGGTACGCCCATCTGGCTGGATCTGAACATTTCTGATTTCAAACGACATAACAAGACCCGTTTTACCCAGGACAGTTTTGTGGAATCTATTGATTTCGACTATCTGGAAATACAGGTAATCGAAGAAGACTGATAATTGCTATTGACTTTTCCTTTTTTCTGCGGTAGTATTTGCTTTGTTAGATGTAGTATTAAATACTACATGTAGAAGTTTACAAAAGCATGTGCTGTTATTCTAACGAATAATACATCTGTTTTGCGGATAGAATGTTCTAAAAAGGAGGAGTATCTTATGCAGATCACAATCAGAGAACCCGGAAGTGCCATTACACATTTTATTGCCATGATGATGGCTGTTTTCGCAACTGTTCCGCTGTTAGTCAAGGCCGGAATCCAATCCGGATGGGAAAATTTCCTGGCGATGGCAATCTTTATGGGAAGTATGATCCTGTTGTACGGCGCCAGTGCCACCTATCATTCCGTAGACCTCACCGGAAGAAGCCTCCGCATCTTCCGCAAATTAGACCATATGATGATCTTCGTACTGATCGCCGGATCCTATACTCCGGTATGTCTGATCGTGCTTGGTGGAAAACTGGGTTATACCCTGCTTGCCCTGGTGTGGGGTATCGCCGCTGTCGGCATGCTGGTAAAAGCCTGCTGGATCACCTGTCCCAAATGGTTTTCTTCCGTGATCTATATTGCCATGGGCTGGGTATGTGTTCTGGTATTCGGACCTTTGCTTAAGACCCTGTCAGCGCCTGCGTTCCTGTGGCTGCTGGCGGGCGGCATCATCTACACCGTTGGCGGTGTCATCTATGCCCTGAAGCTGCCGATCTTCAATGCAAAGCATAAGTTCTTCGGCTCCCACGAAGTATTCCATTTATTTGTCATGGGCGGAAGTATCTGCCACTTTATCTTCATGTATCTGTATGTCGCATGATCTCAGTAATGTGACCGCTATACAAAACAGTCTGAGAAGACCGTATGGTATTTTACCATACGGTCTTCTCAGTTTTATTTATTCTTCGTATCCGTTGGGATTGTTCTTCTGCCATCTCCAGGAATCTTCACACATTTCCTTGATGCCGTTCTCCGCTTTCCAACCAAGCTCCTTCTCTGCCAGAGAAGCATCGGAATAGCAGGTAGCGATATCGCCTGCACGACGGGGCTTGATCACATAGGGAATCTTCACACCGGTAGCTGCTTCAAAGTTCTTCACAATATCCAGAACGCTGTAGCCTACGCCGGTTCCCAGGTTGTAGATCTTCAGTCCTGCATTCTCCTCGATCTTCTTCAGAGCCTTCACATGACCCTTTGCCAGGTCTACTACGTGAATGTAATCACGCACACCGGTTCCGTCGGGGGTATCATAATCATCACCGAAGACACCCAGCTCTTTCAGCTTGCCAACTGCCACCTGTGTGATGTAAGGCATCAGGTTGTTGGGGATACCATTTGGGTTCTCACCGATGGTGCCGCTCTTGTGTGCTCCGATCGGGTTGAAGTAACGAAGCAGGATCACGTTCCATTCAGGATCTGCCTTCTGGATATCGGTCAGGATCTGCTCCAGCATGGATTTGGTCCAGCCGTAAGGGTTGGTGCACTGTCCCTTGGGGCATTCCTCTGTGATGGGGACAAATGCGGGATTACCATATACGGTAGCGCTGGAAGAGAAGATGATGCTCTTCACACCGTGTTTTCTCATAACATCTACCAGAGTCAATGTACCTGCAATATTGTTCTCGTAATATTCCCAGGGCTTCTGTACGGACTCGCCGACTGCCTTCAGTCCTGCAAAATGAATAACTGCATCAATCTGCTCCTTGCTAAAGATCTCCTCCAGCGCTTCACGATCCAGAATGTCTGCCTTATAAAAAGGAACCTTTTTGCCGGTGATGGCTTCTACTCTGGGGATCACTTTCTCACTTGCATTGCAGAGATTATCCAATACAACAACATCATAGCCTGCCTGCTGTAATTCCACCACGGTATGACTGCCGATGAATCCGGCACCACCTGTTACCAAAATTCTCATACTCTCTCCTATCCGCCGCATACCGGACAATACCATTTGTTCACTGCTGCGACCGCACGATCTCTCATCTGTCAGATCCGGATGAGATTATTTCTTCGTTTCTTACAGTATCAGATTACTGTAATTCTGTTGTTTCCTCAATAACCTTATGTTGTGAAAAGCTGTCGAAATGTTTACAGCACAACGCCATTCTCAACGAGCAGTTCTCTTGCACTCTCCACCGAATCCACACCGGTCTTATTCTTGATGGGGGCGAATTCTTTTCTTCTGACTACCTCGAAGGGCAGGCAGCTATCCATCTGGTGGATCATATCCAGTACCAGGCTCTCGAATTTGTAGCCGTTGGGAGTCTCCGGCTTCACCGGTTCTCCGTTCTCATCCAGATACGGGATCTTTTTCTCTACAATGTGCAGGGGCATTTTTTCTTCCATGATCTTCTCCAGGTCCTGTACTTTGAAGAGATAATTTAGGATAACTCCGTAGTTATACGCGGGTTCGCCCTTCTCATCCTTCGCATTCATCAGTTCATCGGTCAGCTCATAGTACTCCACGATGGAAGGTCTGCCGTCCTCTAAGCACATAACGCCTACTTTTTCATCCGGCGCATTCTTGCGGACCACCTTGGAGCCTACGACACAGCCTCTCTGGATCGTAGCACCGATAAAACAGGGATCCGCGATACGCTGCAGGACGTTGTCCACGGCAAATACATTCAGCCATTCAATTCCCTCGTTATGTACAATATCCAGCATGCCGTTATTTTTCATGGAAATGAACCAGCCGCCGTTGCCGTTGGGAGAGGTGGACAACTTGCCCTTCTCCTCCAGATAAATCTTACCCTCGTAATCGGTAGCCGCCGCCATCTCCTGCTTGAAAAAGTGCACATACTCCGCCTTGTATCCGAAATAGTCATGCTCCTGTAAAAAGGTGATAGTGGCATCGTTATTTTTATCACTGGTCATTACGAACAGATGGATCCATGCATCTGCCTGATGTACGACTTCCAGCAGATTATTGATCAGACACTCAAAAATATACAGCTCATGGGTCAGTCCCACATTGTACATTCCCTTGGGATTGTCAGAGCCTAATCTGGTACCCATGCCGCCTGCTAACAGAACCGCTGCTACCTTCCCCTGACGGATCGCCTCGATACCGGTCGCCGTGAAATTCTCTCTGTTTGCCTCGATCTCATCTAACTGCATTGCAGCAAGCGGAGTGATCACTCCTTTTTTCGCCAGATCCTCCTTGTGCTTACAAGCTTCCAAAATGCTCATATCTGTAGCCTCGATCTGATCCAGAATCCCCTGCTTCTCCTCTTCGGTAAGTTCCCCGTAATACTTCAGAACATGTTCCTGACCATACTTTGCAAGCTTCTCCTTAGCCTGTTCCAGCGTCATACTCATATTCTACCTCCCATTTTCTTAAACTGTCATTTGTCAGCAACAGTCAATTTTTCTCTATTATACTTGATATTCCCTACTATTGCAAACCTAACTCCCGGGATCGTTTCCACCCGTTAAGATTCCGTAAATGTGTTGCAAAGATTCTGTAAATAACCCGACAAAATAGTGTTAAGGGTCTGGCAAAACTATTCACCCGGGGAGATCTGTTTACTATAATACGGTATGTGAGGTTTTTTTAAAGCTTCATCGAATGCTTTGCAGAATGACAGAAAGTTGAGGAATTCATTATGAATATTGGAATTTTAATCATTGCAATCGTAGGCGGTGCTACCGGACTTTTATCCACAGCATATCTGGCAATCAGTTTCCCTGCTGTGCTCCTGTGGAAGCTCTATCGCAGGGTGGTCCACAGAATTCCTCTCACCCAATAAGCTAACTACAAACACTTTCCCTCTAAAAAGGACCCGGAAGCTTTCGCCCGGGTCCCTTGTCGTATTCACGTATTCTGTTTTACTCCTGCACCGGGTCCCAATTTTCATCCACCAATGTCGCAGTTACTGTAATACCCTCCGGTGCATTTTCTGCACAGATTACCAGATAGAACATCTCCTCTTCTTCATCCACGGTATATTCTGAAGGATCCTCGATCTTATATACAGCAAATCCTTCCGGATACTGCTGTAGCTCGATAAATCCACTCTCTAAAAGGGCTTCGTGATAAGCTTCTTTTACTGCCTCGCTGTCTCCGCAGGCATAGGTCTTCACGGAAGCAAATCTGCCTTCCTCACTGTCCGTCTCCGTGAGGCCTTCCAACACGTCATCCGGATATACAATATCCTGCTTCACGGCTTCCAGGTATTCCGATGACCTGCCGATGCTCTGCCAGATCTCCAGGGTTTCTTTTCCGTCCTCGGAACAGATCATGAGCACCAGGCTGAAAGCCAGGATAATTCCGTAGATGCCCAGGGCTGCTGCCAATATTTTGGCATAGGGGTTCTCCGGCTGTCCCAGATTCGTATAGGATGTGATGATCCAGCCGAAATTACGATAATCCACTGCTACATTACAGTAGTCACATACTCCGCCGCCTAAGATATCCACACTGCCACCGCAGTTCGGGCATTTATATTCCCGAAGTGCCTTGCCATGCTGTGTCACGATCTCCTGTCTGCCTTCCAGTTCCAGCCGCAGTTTCTCATAGCGGTTGCGAATTTTACTACCCGTATCCTGCGTCAGGCGCATTTTCACTTCCACGCTCAGCCTGTACCGGTCCTCCACCGCTTCCGCTTTCAAAAAACGTACGCCGCAGATACAGCAATCCACCACATTCTGATACCGCTCCACAGTACCTGTCAGATCACAGACCGCGAAAAAACGCACCTGCTCTGCGGTATCTGCCATGTGGATCATCCGTAGCTGGTACTCCAGATTCTGTAGGAAATTACCTGTGGAAAATTGGGGGATCAGAGCCTTTACTTTTGACTCGTCCTGAATTTTCGGTTTTCTATGTTTCTCCATTACAACAATCATTACTACGAATATGATCGCCATGAAAAACAAAGAACGGAAAAACACCGGGGCAAATCCGATACCAAGCATCATTGCCGCTGCCGCTTTGACCGCGTTATAACCATTTCTCCCCAAAGCCAGCAGTAAAAACATAATGCCGCCCGCACAGATTGCCAGCAGTGCAAGGGCAACCGCTACGATTCCTACCGTCACTCCGGCTTTGATAAAGTTGGATATGCTTTTCTGCCTTGCGTCCTCTTCCAACGAGAAGCCGGATACCTTCGTCTCGAAATCACTGACCAGAAACTTTGCTCCGCAGGCATCACAGCCATCGATATAGCTGGATAATTTTCCTTCATGACCGCAGTTTGGGCAGATCGCCATATCCCCCTGCACATCCGCTTTCAAAAAATTGGCTTCCACGATCTCCGGTGTCTTCAGGGTCGCGATTTTTTTCCCTTTACGGTAATAGGTACGTCTCATCTTCACAGCTTTGGTCCGATGGCAGGTGTAATCATAGCCGTCCTTTTTCGGGCCATCGTAATCCGCCGGTCGCATCGGTTCCTGCATCTCCATATCCACCGTCAGGTCCCGCTGCTGTAATCTTTTCCCACTTAAGCAAAGGCTCTGCCAAAAGGGCTGTGTCGTCTGTTCCATCAGGTTTTGCTCTGCTTTTTTATTTCCCTGATAGAAGGCTTTCAGTTCCCCGTAAAAGTCTTCTGTCCGTCCTTCGATCTCTCTCCGTGCATCATTCAAAAAATCTGTTGCCATCGTATTCTCCCCTCACAAATGTAATACGTGATATGCATTCATTATATAAGGTGTCATCAGCCATTTCAAGATAATTTCCCGTACAGAAGCTATTGCCTGCCCGAACATCTAGTGCTGATGGAGATATTTTTCTCTGGTAGCCAGTCCGCCCCGGATATGTCGTTCAGACTTGTTGATATCCAGAACCTTTCTTGCCTGCTTCGCCAACGACGGATTCACCTGCACCAGCCGCTCCGTCACGTCCTTATGTACTGTGCTTTTCGAGATGCCGAACGCCTTCGCTGTCTGCCGCACTGTGGCGTTGTGGTCGATGATATAGCCCGCTATCCCAATAGCTCGTTCTTCAATATAGTCTTTCAAAGGAAAACCCCTCAGGATACTTTTTTACAGTGTATGAAAGTATCTGAGGGGTTATGATAGGGATTGTGGTTGATTTCATTATAGTTGGTCAATTTCCTGCCAGGCTTCTTCGATAGTATATATTTCACCGGATTTCATGCTACTGATACCTTCGGCAAGGTGTTCATAAAGTTCATCTACTCCTTCTATATCTGACTTTTTTCGTATTTTGTTATCCATTTGCATTTTCCTTAATCTCTCCTACCAACCTATACACCGTCGTCCCAGGACACATCTCTGATGGTTTCTTTTTACCTTCACGTTCACACTGTTCCAACTTCTGCTGTGCTATCCGTATTGCCTTTACCTCATTTCCCACACGGCAAATTTTTCCATACATCTTTTCATCTGCCTTGGAATACTTCTGTCCCGTCTTGCTCTCATATACTCGCCCGAACTCAGAGCAGCATGTCCATGAATCTTGAATTGCCGGCATTGCACCAAAATAGGCATACATCCATATTTCAAAACATGGATTCGACCATCCTACTTGTATGTCTTTTTTCTCTGCTTCAGCGATGATTTTATCAAATCCTATTACCTGATCTCTGTCAAACACAATCCAAGGAATACGATATTGCGCCTCATAAGCTGTTAGCTCCAGGCATTTATCAATCATGCTTCTTGTCTTTGTTTCTACGACTTTAATGACAAGTTTGTTTCTAACTTTTTCCGGCAAGGATTGATGTAATCCTGTAAAAAAGCAACGTTCTGTCCCTTCTGTGTCTGTAACGATTAAGTAATATCCCAATTCCGGTACTTTGATTGTTATTCTTTGCTCTCTTGTCTTTCTGTTCCCTGTTCTATCCCCTTTTGCCATGCTCAATCTCTCCGTTCCACTTCGGTCGGTGCTGAACCAATGTCCCCCGGACACCCCGCACCCTTAAACATATCAATACTCTTTAAAGTCGGAATGGCACCATACTTACCAATCAGATAATTCTTCTCATAGCTTTCGTCCTTACGAATACGTGCTCCATCCTCATCCACAAAATCTGCAAGAGAATATAATGTTGAAACACCTCGATCATCCTTCTCAACAAACCAGATTTCATCACGACGCAGCAACTGATTTGAAAGTTGCCAGGTATCATGCGTTGTAAATACAAGTTGCGCATGGTTAACATTAATATTCGGGTTCAAGAATGTAAGCAAAAAGTTTCTTACCAAAAGCGGATGTAATCGTGCATTTAATTCATCAATAAAAAATACACTTCCCTTTTCTAATACTTCCTGCAATTCCGGATAAAGAGCAAACATCTTCAATGTTCCTGCCGACTCTGCACCCAGAGGAATTTCTGCCATCTTGTCAGAGTCAATCATCTTATGAAGTGCATTGATCTTATATTTATCTTCCTTTGACTCGCCATCATTCGGAACCTTTTCTACTCTGAAATCCTTAATGTGTTCATCAAAAGATGCAAAGTATTCTACAACCTTCTGCTGAACGTTCTTATCATCCACAAAGCCTCTTGGCAATCTATGAGATAAGAAAAAGTTAGTAACCGGATCACCAAAATCTGCAAATTCATTTATCAAGAACCAGTCTCTGATTGCCTTACATTTGCTAATTTTTAACTTAGCTCCTAAAGAAGCAATCAACACCTGCTTTTCCAGCGCAATCTTTATATTATCCCTGCTGTTCTTTGGCAAGCCTGATAAATCTAATTCACTGTCAGAATTTCCACGATAAAATACTGTACTGTACTTTCTGGCTGTCTTAGCCTTAGAATTCAGCCATTCCTCTGTTACACCTTCCTGATCAACGCAAAATCCATAATTATATGTCTTCTCGTTCTTATCTCCTGGAATAGTAAAATAGACCTCAAAACTGGACTCTGCATCTGCTGACGTGGAATCAAACAAAAACGGAGTAGGTCTATACTCCTCAAACTTCTCTTCCTCATCTCCGTACTTGAAAGAATCCACTACATACTCAGCCATATACTCAAATGCACTGTATATATTTGACTTGCCACTTGCGTTTGCTCCATAAATAGCAGCAATCGGCAGTATCTTTTCACTTCCGATGGTCACAACTCTTTCAGAAAATTCTGTCATCTTAGTGGCAGACAAATCCAAAGTTACTTCTTCTCTAAAAGATCTAAAATTTTTAAAATTAAATTGTATCAACATAATTGCTACCTCATCTTCTTTTCTATTTTTTATTATATGCATTTTTTCAAAATAATCAACACTTAAACGTGTTTTTTTCTCATTTAAGTGTTGATTATTCATTTCTTTTAGATATCAAAGCAAAAAGCAAGGCTCTCACCTTGCTCCTCTTACCCCACAAATAATTTTTCCTTGTTTTCCGATAAATTTTCTAATATGTAATCCCCACTCTCTGCATACAATGCAGTTTTCTCTATTGCCCTCTCTACCTTCCCGGCATTTACTTCTATTAAGAGTTTGCACAGGAAATCTGCAGTATCTTCCGCTGAATTTGGATTATGAAAACGATAATTTAATTTCGTCCGTTTCAAGCGAAAGCTACACCCCCTTACCTCGCCTGTCCTTCTCTCCCATACTATGAGAAGGATTCTTAGATTAGACCAGACCTTTTATTTAATCTAAGCATAATCCACTTGAAATCAAATTACGTTCCCAAAATACTGGACTTTTGTCCATTTCCACCATACTTTTTCAAAAATTACACCGATCCTGACTACATCATATTCCATTCAAAGCCGTAAAAGTGAAAGAAAACGCTTGAAAAGATTTTATGTTACTAAACCTTTTCAAGCGTCTCAATTCTAATGCGCATACATTTTTATGATCAACATCCTCTTCTCTGCCTTGTTTTTTCTAAATTCAAGTTTACAATCAATTCTATATTCACAACTTGGCAAGCAGTGCATTTGTACACACAAAATGCAGTTTTGCTTGTTGGGAGTATCTCCCAAACCCTCAGAATCAATCAGAAATCTGATTGAACTCCCCGTCTGTTTCCATCCTTTCATCACCTACATTATTTTCGCAAGTAATCAAGCCTTTTTGCCCTTTCATAAGCCAATTCCAAAAACTGACAAATATTTAAATGAGAATAATCCCAATTCATTGGTTCTAAAGTTGTAGCTCCCCGGTATCCTGTACAGGCAATTTTCTCCATAACTGTATCCCAATTAATATTGCCGTCGAATGGTAATTGATGTTGATTATGGCTACCGCCGTTATCTTGTAAATGAATTGCCATCAGCCGGTTTCCATACATTCCCAACAAATCTTCATCCGGTGCATAATTTATATGATGACAACTATCATAACAATAGCCTACATTATTTGAAGTAAATTTATTTAAAACTATTTTCAAATTTTTAATGTTACTTAAATTCTCAAAAGCAATCTGAATATTCTTTTGTTCTGCCTTGTTTATAAGTTCTGCCAACCGTCTGATTCCTGTTTGATTTAAAGGATTATTATCATTTGGCAAATGTATCACCATGGTCGGTATATCATATTCACAGCAATCCGCTACACATTGTAGATAACTTTGAAATACGCCTTCACCACTCAAATTGTCCAGTGACAGATTATTCTGCTCATGCACAGGCACATGGATATTTTCTACAAATAAACCAGCTCTTCTGGCTAATCTTACATCCTCTTGATAACCGTCTCCTCTGCCAAACTGATTGCTCCACCACAACATTACACAATCAAATCCCGATTTTCTAATCAATTTGTACCTTTCTTCAAAAGAGACATCATATCCCGAGCCATAACCAAAGCAATCATATATTCCTGTCATTTTCTATCTCCCCTCACCAATACTCAAGGTTACCTGATTTCATTATAACAAAAGCACTCCCTGATATCTACCCGAGAGTGCCCTTGTTTCAATTCTATTCAATTCTCCATATTATTTTACTTTTGTATCGTTCCGTATTGTTACATCCGCATGTACTGTGCTTTTCGAGATGCCGAACGCCTTTGCTGTCTGCCGCACTGTGGCGTTGTGGTCGATGATATAGCCTGCTATCCCAATAGCTCGTTCTTCAATATAGTCTTTCAAAGGAAAACCCCTCAGGATACTTTTTTACAGTGTATGAAAGTATCTGAGGGGTTATGATAGGGATTGGCACTACTTCAGAAGTTTTTGCATCCCCATATCATCCGCTTATTCACAATTATTTTTTCATCGTTCTTGACAGATAAACAGCTTCTTGCTGCTATCCCGGATGAGAAATGGATTTTCAGCATGATTAACATAATTAATATGCGGCTTCCGCAAGTCTCTCATATGCTCTTGTCTGAACCTCCATATAGTACGCAAATTCTGCATCATTCAGATCCTCGCCGCCCCACTGGTCAAATTTCTTAATGAAATCATCATACTTTGACATGTAGCTCATATAGTCTGCCATGAGACTGGCATCTGTAGGATTTTTACTGTATTTCTCCATGAAATCACAATACTCATTCATAAATACCTCATAGCTGTCCATTGCCTCTTTAAAATCTTTACGCATTCCATCCTCTCCGACAGTAGAAGTATCTGAATCCATGGCAGGCTGCTGTTCTTCGGTTTCTGACTCTGTGGCAATTTCTTCTGTCCTGGATTCTGCTACAGTTTCTTCCACTTCCTGCTTCGCAGTCTCTTCTGTCACATTTTCTGTTCCTGCTGCCGCTTCTGCGCCTTTTTGGGGTTCATCAATGCGGATCAGCATGATATTATTGCCTTCATAGCTCAGAGATAAGTAATAGCCGTCTTCATTATAAGCCCTATAATAGTTTTCTCCCTTATCATAATCAACATCAAAGCCATAGTAGGAACAGTCTGTTACATATTCATCATACTCTTCCCTGGTGGTATCTCCCACATACACAGAGAAGTTCGTATCATGCTCATAGTTGAATTTGCCTGTTGTGGAAGAAGGTTCCGGCAGAAGATATCCTGCGGTTCCGGAATTACATCCTTTAATACAATCGATTTCCTCCTGTAATGTTGCGTTTTTGCGCTCTGTTTTATTTTCTCTTATTTGGTAGAATCAAAGTTGTGTCAACGATCCGTTATAGGATATGGGATCATCCAGGACATCAACTACAACTCACTACACTTATTATATAGTCAACGGAAGACACCTTTTCAATAATGTTATCTTTATTCATAGCTTCTTTCGACAGTCTGGCAATCATCTGATTTGCCCTTTCAATCAGTTCAGCCATTTCCGTCTTCATTTGATTTGTGCAATTCTCATTTCAGCATCCTTGTCATACAGTAAATGTCCATACTTATTTCGACCTGACGCTGTTACAAGTCCTGCCTTTTCATACCCTTGCAGTGCCCTTCTGGATACCCCAAGGGTTTCACAGATTTCCCGTGCGTAATTATGTTTTCTAATATATTTATTCACTTTTTCATTTTTACAATATCGCAATCGCATATCATATTATTACCGTCATTATTCTTCCCACTGTCATACTGATTCATGCTCTTAACCATCTCTACATCTGGCTGCAAAGAAACGTGCGCCGCCGGCACACTATAAAAAAACAGCCATTACGAAAACACCTTATCTGGTATTTTCATAATAGCTGTTTTTATCTGTACTTCTGTTTTCTAACACCAAAAAACTTTTTCAAATAGTGCCTAACTATAGACATATACTATTTGAAAATCTGCATCAATAGTACTCCCTCAGAGAATCAGGTAGTTCCCCTCTCTACCAACGTTACCGGAAACACGGCCTTTGATGGCATCATCTTCCCCATGTCAATCTGGGAAATAGTGAGAACAGCCATTTCTGCCATCTGTTCAATCGGCTGATGAATACTAGTCAGTCCCGGACTGGTAAGCTGGGCAATATTAACATCATCGAAGCCAACGATCTTCAATTCCTCCGGCACTTTTATTCCAAGATGGCTACATACCTGAAGTACATGTGCCCCAATCACATCCGAGCTGGCAAATACACCGTCTACATCAGGATGCTCTGTAAGGGCTTTTCGCACAAATTCATAGTATTCCATGGAATCAAAAAGCTGTTCATCGGTTACCATAACGACTTTGTCTGTATGTGTACTCTCACAGATATTTCGAAATGCAACCTCTCTGTCATCAGCAGGCATATGGACATCATTTCCGGCACTCATTCCTCCAATATACATCAGCTTATGGCAGCCCTTATTAATAAGAAGTTCCGTAGCCATCACACCACCTTGATAGTTATCGCATTCAATTCCTAAAGTTCCCTCATCCATGGAACGTTCCAGAGTGATTAAAGGAAAATTCAGTCCTTTGAACTTTTCAGTTTCAAAGCTTCCGCTGCAGAGCACCACGCCTGCCACCCTGCTTCCCTTACACATATCAATGCATTTCTCTTCCTGTTCTTCTCTGTTTCTGGATACATATAGCATAATACGGTATCCCAGCTTCGCAGCTTCACGTTCCAAGCATCCCAAAATTTTGGCAAAATAAGGATGTTCTACATTAGGTAGAACGATTCCAATGATATTACTCTTCTGCTTAGCCAGAATACGCGCTGTCTCATTCGGTTGATAATTCAGTTCTTTCATCACCTGATATACCTTCTCCCTTGTCTTAGGACTGATATATCCTCGGTTATTCAGCACTCTAGAGACAGTTCCCACTGTCAATCCAGACGCCTCCGCTACATCCTTAAGTGTCGCCATATGTGCATCTCTCCTCGTAGAATGATCTTCAAATCATTTTAGCAGATAACCGCAACAGATGTCTATCATTGATTCATGAATTTGATACCTTCTTCATTAAAAATAGCTAAAGCAAAAAAACTGATTCCTCGATTCTTTTTTGCTTTATTTTCTTACTTTATTTTTTATTAACTGCTTTTAGCAGCTTAACATACGGATATGGGATTCGATTGTGAAGTCCTTCGTTTCGCCATCATCCAGATAGTACTCGTACGGTTTTATCTCTTCTCCAAAAGAATACATCTTCAAGTCTTCAAAATCAACATCTTCGACACACTTTCCTCCTCTTGCCACCGGGAACAGATATCCTTCTCTTAGGAAAACATGCACGGTTCCCATTGGCATTTCCACATACGAAAAGCCTTTTTCGTATACTTTTCCTTCTTCCACAATACCATTTTTGAAAATGAGCTGCTTCATTCTTTCCGGAAAATAAACGACTCTTCCTGTTACATTCTGTTCACAGACCGGTGCCACCATGACATTTTCTCCAATGAAAAGCTGATCCTCCACCTGTCTTGCCGTACAACGCCTTTTCCTTGTCCATTTTCAATAAATGTAGCAAGTGTGGTATTGATTTCCTTTCCAAATAACAAAAAATGATTAGGGCAATCCGAAACTCAATCGTCTATTTTTCATAGAGAACACTGGCCGTCCTCATAGCGTTATTCTATTTTTATCATACGGTAGCCCACACCAATATGTGTTTGAATATATTGTGGAGACGCCTCTGTTGGCTCCAGTTTTTTTCGCAATGTTGCCATAAATACTCGCAGCGAAGCCACATCGTTATCCCAACTGCGGCCCCAGATATTTTGTGTGATAAAGGTATGGGTCAGTACCTTGCCGACATTCTTGGATAGCAGACACAACAGCTTATACTCAATAGGTGTCAGGTGAAGTTCGTTTTCATCCAGATAAGCGCATCCCCCGGCATAATCCACTTTCAACTTACCATTCACAAATACAGAACTGGCAGTAAACATCTCTGCCGTCATCAGAGAGAGTCTTCGCTGCGTCACCCGAAGTCGTGCCAGCAGTTCTTCTACCGAAAAGGGCTTTGTCAAATAATCGTCCGCTCCGGCATCCAGCGCCTTGATTTTATCGTTATCCTCGCTTCGGGCGCTGATTACAATAATCGGAACATTGGACCAAGAGCGAACCGTTTGAATGACTTGAACGCCATCCATATCCGGCAAGCCCAAATCCAGTAAGATGATTTCAGGATTGTGCGATGTGGCCTCCATAATGGCTGCCGAGCCATTAGGTGCTACCACATAACGATAATCATTTGTTTTTAAAGTGGTCGTAATGAGATTTCGTACAGACGGGTCATCCTCAACCACTAATATCAAAGGTTTATTCATGAAGTTCTACCTCCCCTGCAGGTAATGTAAATGTGAACACAGTGCCATTTGGCTGATGCAAAATTGCTTTCTGTGAATGCTTGCATTCATGCAGAACAGCAATTTTATATGGCGAAGTAACCTCAATGAGTAAAACTTGAGCTGCGTTAGCAGCGGTTTTACGAATGAGATCTGAATAGTTACATTATAGCTTATACAAAATAAAAATAGCAACCGGATTTGCCCGATTACTCTTAGCTTTCATTACATTTCAGATGCTTTTCAATTTCCGTTTTACGTCTGCGGTCAGTACGTCTTTCATGTATTTTTGTATTTCTTCCTGATCCGGCATGACTTTAAGAGCTCCATAACGTGTTGTAATGATGGATGCTGCTGCACTGGAAAACCGGAGCATCTGTCGAATTTCTTCTTCCTCAAGACCATCCAGTCCATGATCCAGCACAAAATTCAGTACACACCCCATAAAGGTATCTCCAGCCCCGGTTGTATCTACTGTCTTTTCCTGTACAAATGCATTCATCTGTACCTTCCTGTCATGATAGTACGCACAGCTTCCATTTCTTCCCATCGTCAGACAGATAAACGGTATCTCATATGTTGCTTTTAATATCTTCATTGCTTCATCCTGATCCCTAATTCCCGTCTGAAAAAACAGTTCCTCGTCAGATATTTTCAGGATATCACATTTTTTCAGCCCATAGTCCATTGCTTTTCTTGCTTCTTGCGGATCATTCCATAAATTGATTCGGATATTAGGATCAAATGAAATCAGCTTTCCGGCTTCTTCTGCACACTCAACAGCATAACAGGTTGCCTCTTTTGTATCTGTACTTGTAAAAGACAACGTTCCAAAATGAAAAATTTTTGACTTGGCTATATTCGCAGCAATAACTTCATCTTTCCGCAGCAGCATATCTGCACCCGGATCACGATAGAACTGGAAGCACCGGTCTCCATACGCATTTCTTGACACAAATGCCAGGGAAGTATTTGCCGCACTTGTCATCAGCAGATTGTCCGTATTAATTCCAATGTCTTCTATGGTTTCTTTTAGATATTCTCCAAAAGAATCCTTGCCGACTTTACCAATAAATGCAGTCTTTCTGCCAAGCTTCTGCAGCATGGAAAGAACATTGCATGGTGCTCCTCCTGCAGCTGCTTCATATAGGTAATTCCCATTGTCATTCAGAGCCGCCTGATTAAAATCAATCAGAAGCTCCCCTAATGCAATCACATCATATTTTGTTTCCATTTACTCATGCTCTCTTTCGCTCAGAATTATCCACATACATCCATCAATCTGTCTACTGTATTTTCCACAGACAACTATCTACCTTTTGATCTGCCTCCACGCTTATTTTCCCCGCCAGTTCCTGCAGATCGGTCTCAAAAAAATATAGAAGAGTGTCTTCGTTTGCTGCTACTTCTAGAATTTCACGGTCAACAATGATTGAAAGATCGCGAAGATCTTCTTTCACTTTGCAGGAAACCCCATTTACCCAAAGAATCCCTTCCCTACGCTGATAAGAAAGCTTCTGCCCATAAATATTTACAGAAAGTAAAAAAGCTCCCTGCACCTTCAAATATAATTCCAGTGCAGCATTTCTGACAGACTCATCCTCCCATTGCTTCTGCAACTTCTCGTCACGAGCAAGAATCCGCTGCTCCTTCCACTCGCGGATCACTGACTGACGCAGAATGAAGCCTTCTTCTCCTTTTATAAATGTCAGTTCCCGTGGAATCCCCATCATTCCTGTATAATACTTCTTCGGATTCTTTGTACGCAGCCAGTGCATCAGAACAACACGATCCTTCAGATCAAAATACGTCTGTCCGGCATAAGGCAGTTCATTCTGATAGGCCATACGCCCCTCATCCAGATTTGTGAACTGGAAGCCATCGAAGTCTCCTGTAAAATATTCTCCCAATGCAGTAAACAGCATCCACTTTTCCTGACCGCCTTCCACCGGAACCGGACGCAGATCAGGACATTCTCTGGTTGTCAAAAGAAAAATTCTCTGTGTCAGTTCCCAATGCTCAAGATCCTCAGAACGTAAAATAGCGTACTCATGATCCTTTAAGTAAAGTGACATGATATACCCTTTACTTTCCTCATGCCAGTATACCTTTGGGTCTCGATTTCCTCTGGTCAGATTCGGCACTATCACCTGATTTTTCTTATGAAGCGTCTCTCCGCGATCTGTACTGTAGGCAATCCTCTGGGTAAACTGTCTCCCTTCACTCCACGGACTGTCTGAGCTTCCTCCTGCCGAGGTATAAAAAAAGACAAGTGCATTTTCCGGCAATTCCAAAAGTCCCTTTTCATTGCAAAGACCGCTTCCCGTAAAAATTGTTCCATCTTCATCCGGCAGAATGGCCATCGACCGATGTTCCCAGTGTAATAAATCCTCACTGACCGCATGTCCCCAACTCATATTATCCCACTTTGTGCCAAAAGCATTGTGCTGATAAAACAGGTGATAAATTCCATCCTGACAGACAAGTCCATTGGGATCATTCATCCAGCCATTGACCGGCGAAAAATGCATCAGTGGATGCAGCTGTTCCGATTGTGGAAGCCGATCAGCCTGCTTCATCTTTGCATAAAATGCCTCCGGATAGTTTCCCTCCAGGCGGATGGTTCTCCCTATCCACGACGCAACAGGAACCGGAGCATAATAATCCACAATCTCTCCCTCTTCCAAAGGGAAGACCTGATACTCCAACACCTTCTGATCTTCCAGATAAAATGACAAGCGTTCTGTTTCCTCCTTTATTTTCACTGGAATCAACAGAAAAGGATGCTCGATTTTTATTTCATAACTAATATATTTCTGTATGTACTCTGTCCTTACATTCTTTCCATTTACTTCTGTATCCACCCAAAGTATACCCTTCATGGATGCTGAGCTTATTGCTTTACTGCACCATCAACAACACCTTTCATGATATACTTCTGCAGGAAGAGAAAAACAATGATAATCGGTATAATGGTCACAAGCACCGAAGGGAAAATAAGCTCCCATGGATTTCCGTATACACCGGCCTTCATCTTTGCAAAATAAAGCTCCAATGTCATGGTTCTGATTTCTCCGTTTCCTATAACCATGAACGGAAGCAGATAATCATTCCAGATCCACAATGCATTTAATATGATAACCGTACTGGTCGTTCCCTTAACCAGGGGAAATACCACCTTTAAAAATATCTGAATAGCACCTGCGCCATCCAATACAGCTGCCTCCTCCAATGATACCGGAACACTTTTCATAAATCCATGATAGAGGAAAATCGACATACTCATTCCGAATCCGCCATACATGATAACAAGCCCCCAGATATTTTTCATTCCGATCTTTTCAAACACATTGAGCAAAGGAAACATTACCGCTTGGAACGGCACCAGCATTGCTGCAATAAAAATGTAAAATACCAATTTGGAATATACTGTCTTATTCCTTATCATTGCCCATGCAGCCAGAGAAGAAGCCATTACAATCATCAATATAGAAATCGTTGTAATAAACAGGGTCACAAAGAAAGACTGGGTAAACTTCAACTCTCTCAAAGCTTTAATCACAAATCCAATATCTACCGGTCTTGGCCAGGCTAAAGGATTGGCAATAATGTCCGTATGAGGCTTAAAGGAATTGATTACCAATATCAGCAATGGGAATAACGTATACAATGCCAGCAGGATCAGGACCATATAAACTACGGCCTTACCTATTCTTCTTTTTTCAATTCTGAATCCTTTATTCATTTATGCTTCCACCTCTTTACTCTTCGTTACAGCAACCTGTATCATGGTCACAGCTGCAACCAGGACAAAAAATACAACTGCCTCTGCCTGCGCATATCCATAATCAGGAGGTAACGCATCCTTCGGAGTATTCATAATCTGCATAGCAAGCATTCTGGTGGAAAAGGCACCCTCCGTCAATGCCACATTTTGATCCAGAAGCTTAAAACAGTTTGCCAACAAAAGGAATAATACAATTGTCACAGAAGGCATCAACATAGGAAGTGTGATATAGCGAAACCTTTGTATTGCTGTGGCCCCGTCTATTTCTGCTGCTTCATATAATTCATTCGGAATGTTATTCAATCCATTCACATAAATAAGCATCATATATCCGGCCCACTGCCACATCGTTAACAGAAGCAATGCAAAAATTGCTTTTGTGTTGTTCTGTGTCATATAGGTCAGAGCTTCTATAGGCAGTACTCCGTCCTTTCCAAATAGCAGCTGGGAAAAAATCACATCAAAAATAAATTTCCAGATATATCCAAGTGCCAGTCCTCCCAATAAATTGGGAAGAAAAAATACCGTTCTGAAAGCACCTGCTCCCTTTAAAATATGATTTGTCAGAAGAGCAAGTGCCAACGCAGCCATGTTTATGATCAGGACAGCCACTACCGTAAATTTAACCGTATAGATTAAAGAAGCAAGGAACTTTGTGTTGGTAAAAACTTTCTTGTAATTATCAAGTCCAATAAACGATTCGCTTAATGACCCTCCGGCAAAATATGCTCCTCTCCATGATGTAAAAGAGTAAACCAGTCCCATAAAAAACGGAATCAGAACCACTATAATAAATAAGGCTACTGCCGGAAGCGTGAACCACACATTAATTTTCTTATAAAATCTGTTCATGTTTACATCATCCTATCTTTCTGTTGAGCAACTTTCCGGTATATTTACAGTCACTCTCTTTATATATCAGATTGTCGGTAAAGCTCTTTAAGTTTTACCGACAATCTTTTAGATTATATTGTAACTATTCAATTACAACATTACTGTTTTGCTTCCTTCCAGGAGGCGATTGTGTAATTAGCAATATCTTCATAATCCTGTTCAGTCCACTCAGGCTTCGTCAGATACTCTTCCATGATTTTCAATCCAAATACCTCTGTAGCCCATCTTGCCGGTGCACCTGCATAAGCATTGGTAAGAGTATTACCTTCACTCATATATCCAATAATACAATCGGAAAGGCTATTACCAAGAACCGTTGTTGCGGGATCTGCATTATAAGGAATAAATGCCATTTCCTCAGTGACATAATGCTGACCCTCTTCACTGGTATTCAGCCACACCAGAAATTTCTGCGCCTCTTCCAGTTCATGTTGGCTTACCTGTTTATTCAATACATAATAGTTTCCGCAAAATACCGGAATGGAAGAATTCATATGCTCCACTGTCAATCCATCTACTGCAATATCACCCTGTTCAAAAGGCATCTTGATCGGTAAAATAGTTAATGTATCTACAATTTCAGAATTTGCATTTTTAATATTGGTATAACACCAGTTACCCTGCTTGATAAATAATGTCTTGCCATTTGCAAAATTTGCCACTGCAGCATCATAGCCATTTGTTGTGGAATTGATAAACTCAGGTCCCCGCTCGCTCACCGCATGGGAAGTGATCAGATCCAGTGTCTTTGCATAGGCAACCATAGGATTGTATAATTTATCCAACTGTTCATCCGTTGCATTCACTGCTGCGGCAACATTCGGAAATACACTGTCAATAGGGATATTAATCAGATGATCTCCATAAGTCCATTTCTCACTGCCTGCAACCGAGAATACTCCCTCTAGCTTTTCAGCTTTTTCATTCTTTTCAGCCAGAAGGGAAAATGTCTGTCCACTCAGGGCAAAATCATTACCCTTGCCATCCTTGATATAAGCATTTACCTTCTCAACAAAATCTGCAAATTCATCATAGGTTGCTGTTTTATATTTTTCAATAAAGCTATCCACATTGTCTTCTCCTACCAATGCAGCAATCATTTCCTTGTCAACAATATAGCCATATCCTTCAACATTATATGGAATGCCATAGCTGTCCTGTCCATCCATTGTCAGTCTGAGTCCGGGATCCAAATCATCTGCCAGAGCCTTAAACTCCGGTAAAAGATCTGCAGTCGTCAAATCCAATGCGAAATCTCCTTCAACCCACTCTTTCAGCGCCTGGGGATCCATGATACCAAAAATAGCCGGTTTATGATCCGATGACATATCGACACGGAGTGCCTCTTCTGTAGGTGTACCGCTTCCCAGGGAGAATATTTTAATGGTAAGTCCCGTCTCAGCTTCATAGGTATCCACCGCTGCTGCTAACGCATCTGCGTTTTCACCCTTTGCATTAAAAATATAGAAATCATAATCATTGTCAGAAGAAGCACTTTCTTCTACTCCTGCATTACTGTCTGATGCTGCGGTATTACTTCCTGTGTCTGATGACGCGGAGTTCACACATCCTGTCAAGCCTCCAATCGTCATAGTTGCTGCCAAAAGGGCTGCTACATATTTTACACTCTTTCTCATAATGACCTCCTTACCAAGTCTCTTCTTTTATTGTTTATCCGGTTTAAAACTGAATCTCAACCATCTGATGGCCTTCCACCTTTGGTATCGTAACTACTACCTGTCTGTTTTCATAACGAAATTCCAGATTCTTCATTTGTGGCACAAGCCTGACTGCAGATGGTTTACGATCTGTTTTGACCCGTAAATCTATATTGTAAAGAGGAATAATATCCTCTACAATATCATATTTTTCTGTTCTTCTTTCAGGAACATAATGCATCAGATGCACGATCCATCTGTTCTTTCCTGTTTGTTCATTCACGGTTGCAATTGTTGTTGATGGGCCTGTATGCTCCAGCAATCTGTCAGGCATCAGCACGTCTATTGCATTATGTAAAAGCTGTTTTACCCATTTAGGACCCATAACGTGGTAAATCATGGATAACGGATGGGCAAAATAAATACAATTCCCTTTTCTTACAGCTGCACTTCCTACTCTTATTTCGGAACTCGGTGCTTTCAGATGTCCCGTGTAATGCTCCCATGTTGTATTAAAAAGCGGTGCTATCAGCGGTAATAATTCCGAGGCTTCTTCTGAAATAATTTCAACATTTTCGCTTTTCAGATACATAGCATAATCCGCATCGAATAAGCCCTTGCCTAGTACCCCCTCTGCATGAATATAATCTGCATCATACTCAGACTCACCATTCCACCGAATTCCAAGGCAATCCGCTGCAAATGTTTCTTCGGAATTTTTCAATCCTGCCTCTCCCATAACAATGAGAGCCCCTCCCTGATCCATAAATTCCTTGAGTCTGCACTCCAACTTATGGTCTACAGGTATATTATCTGCCAGAAGCAAAAGACGATATTGGGAATAATCGCTTTCGGAATCCACTAAATCATACTGATATCCCAGCTCCTGAAGCATTCTGCACACTCCTTCAGCATGGGGATTTACCGTTCCGGGAGCTCCACCATAAAATTCTTCCGGATTAAACACAGCCATTTCCGACAAAGCAGTCACATCTTCACACCAGGGCTCTTTTTCTTTCACCTGACGAAATACATCCCCTATGACTCCATACATATCCTTATCCAACTGACCGGAGGGCGGCAGCTGGTCTCCTATATTGCACAGTCCTCCATAAGACAATGCACTGAAAGATTCGTATTCCAAAGCGGCCTGATTCCGGTAGGAATTATTATCTCCCCAACCGGTAAGAAAGCGTCCGGTCATACCAACAACCGGTACTCCCCATGTTCTCAGATATCTTGCAGATACTGGGAAATCCATATAACCGCAATTAGCCGGCTGACTTTCTACAGCAACATAATCAAAGCAATCCCTTACAGGAATATCCTGAGCCCCGACATGACCCTTGTTAAAGAAAATATCATAATCCGAATCAATTTCATGCAGATAATCCGTCATTTCCCTGACAAAGTCATAATAAATCTGCCATGCATGCTTCTTTCTATCCTGAGGATCTGCCGGATTCAGGTGCTTCTCAAGCATGCTCTTTCTGCATCTGGGGCAGCAGCACTCTACAACAAAGGATGCATCAACCAGGACTCCATCTACCGGACAATTCTCTAACGCATCTGCTATCTGTTCTTTGCAGAACTCACGATATGGACTGTTAATGCACAGATCTACATGAAATCCGGGATCCTCAAAGATATTACCTGTCTCACGTCTGCTTATCCTCGCATAATCATCTATAGCCACCCATTCCGGATGTTCTGCTGCAACCCGGATATCCCAGCAGATTGTTGTATATAAATATACTTTTATCCCCTTTTTCCTGCATTCCTTCGCCTGTTCCCGATACATATCCTTTACCTTCAGATGAGGATGTATCCTCTCGGGATATTTTGTCGAATCATAATACAGATTTCCATGATGACATCTGGTAAACAAAGTAACTGCTTCTACATTGGCATTCTTTAATGTGTCTGCAAATTCCTCGGCTGAAAATTTACTGCCCACTTGGTCAATCATTTCGCTGGTATGAAAATCAAGATGCACTTGTCGATTTGGTATTTTTTTCATTTTCATATTCCTCTACTGATTTGCGCTGTTTCGAAAAATCTTTTTCGTTTTTCTCCACACTTTTTCTAATAATTTCTTGATGATTGAATAATATCATCATTCTTTACATATGTCAATCGTTTATCATATTTTTATATCATTTTTAAGCATTTTAGTTGCCTAATAAATATTTTATTTGATTATTTTTGTGCATTATGACGTAATTTGTAATGTCATGCCATTTTTTACCTTCCCTTTCTAGCCTAAATCTGCACGTAATGTGCAGTCAAAGGCTTTATTTGGAAGAACCGGATATATTTCCTTTCTTCCCTTTAAGGGAATGTTTTTTTCGCGAATTTTACGCTCCTGCCTGGCTGACACGCATGCCAAAGAATCTCTTGCATTCTCTGTTTAAAATACGTATAATATTAGCAATAATAGTACGCTTTTCGGTCAAATGACTGTATAAGAAAAGGAGGAACATTTCATGAAATTAACAAAAATCGAACAGGTAAATGAGTTTCTTTCTATTGTCGACAGTTGTAAGGGGGACGTAACTTTAAGATCCTTAGACGGTGATATTTTTAATCTAAAGAGTAAGCTTTCCCAGTACATTGCCATTGCTGCATTGCTCGGACAGCATGGGGATGAGCTTGAATTGTTCTGTTCTGACAGGGAAGATGAAGGCAAGTTCATGCAATTTTTAATGGAAAATCCCAGTATATAATAAATCTTTATAGCAAAAACTGCCCGGATACTTCGTTCTCAGAAATATCCGGGCAGTTTTTAGTTGATAGCATGGAATTTTTATTTTCTATCACAGGTCAATTTTACAGCAGCTGCAGCAGTCTCCGGTTCCTGCGATAGCAGAATACTCTGTCCGACAACATCTCCTCTTCTCCATAAATGGCATTGATGTGTTGCACAGATGTTCTGATTTCCTCTGCATTGACGCAGGCTACCGGATGAATCATTGCCTCATGCAGACTTGGGAATACTACATAATAATCGCCACGCATTTTTTCCGCAAGAATATCTTTAACCCCAGGATAAAAAAAAGCTGCTGCTCCGTTGATCCGTCCTGTTGTGGTCAGGAGGTATCCAGTCCTTCCCTCCATAGGATTCCATGGAGCAATCTTTGTCGGCCGCCCCTTCTCATCTGGGAGGAACACACCCTCATAATAAGGGAACTCGGGGCGTCTGTCACTACCCAGGTACAGTCTCGGCGGCATTTTACGGCTACTATTCATAAAAGCTTCCATGATCAGTTGATCCTCTGTCCGTTCCCACGTCATTATCCTGTTGCGGGATAATTGCATTGTCAGATTGTCTGGGTTCCCTTCGCAGATAATCAGCTGAAGTACCAGTGCAATATCTCCAATCTTACGATGGATTGCATTTTCAAGCGTGTGCCTGTGTCTTTCAAAATTTACTGGTTGTATCCTCATATGACCTCTGCAGACAGCATAACTCAGACTTTCCTCTGTAAACGACACATCTTTTTTCTTATCTGATTCTTCAAGACCTGCTGAGATCTCCGGCAGAATACTTTGCCACCCTTCCTGTCTGTATCTTTCGTATAACGGTCGTACCGGCCAGTACTGTATCTGCTCTTCCCTTTTTAAACTCCACATGGCACATAACATATCTTCCCGGATGAGAATATTCTCTCTTCCATACATATGGCGATTCATAACACTCATGATATGCACTGCCATGGGATCCGAGCAAATCATTTGCCGCTCCAAAAGGCGTATTGTTTTATTCTGCGCCGTCTCCATATTCTGCACGTTCCGGCACAATGCTTTTTTAAATTCTTCGTATGTCATTTAACCCCCATATTCAAAATTAGTCTGTTCTGCAAATTCTCCTGAATTTGCGTACAAAAATAAAAAGAATCGTTCAAAAAATTGGAAATTCCGACCGAATGGTCTGTTAAGAATGCTTATTTTTCTGAAATGAAAACATATAGCTCTGAATAACTACAGACTATCATAGCGTTCCCGCTTTGTCTATATGCGTTTTTACCAATGATATCTTTTGTTTATTTTCACTAACGGGTGGGCTCAGAAACGTGCGCCGCAAGGCGCACATAGAAAAAAAGCCTTGCTTTCCATGAAAACAAGGCTTTTTAATGTCAAATATTCAAATATATCCGACTGTCTGCTACACAACCCGTCTCACTGCAAGAATGGGACGATAATTTGCATTGCTGACCTTAATGCCGGTACGCTGGGTGCTGGCATGTACGATCAATCCTCCGCCGATATACATTGCCACATGTCCATCATAACAGATCAGATCTCCCGGCTGTGCACTGCTATAATCCACACCGGTACCGCAGCTTCTCTGCTCATAGGAAGTACGGGGAATACTGTAGCCGAAGTCACTGTATATCCGGAAGGTAAATCCGGAGCAGTCTGCACCATTGGTCAGGCTGGTGCCTCCCGCCACATAAGGGTTGCCTATGTACTGGCAGGCATATTTTGCCAGCCGCTTACCCATATCGCTGCCGGATGCATTTTCGATCACAGAAGTATAATTCGTGGTCGTATAGCTTCCGGTGGCTGCTGCGGTGTTGCCGCGCTGTGCCTGTGCCTGCAGCTGTTTTAACTGTTTCTGTTCCTGCTGCAGCAGTGCCTTGGCCACGGAAGCCTCCTGCCTTGCCTTTTTGATCTCCGCATCGTAATTGGCAGATTCCTGCTTCTTCTTCGCCAGCATGACATCCAACTCTGACTTCTGGCTTTCCAGATCTGCCTTATCCGCCTCCAGCTGGTCCTTATCAGTCTGCAATTGAGTCTTCTCTTCCTCTAACTGATTCCACAGTGCCAACACCTGCTCCTTAGTCTCTTCGTACTCCTGAAGCTTCTGACGGTCGTATTCGTAGACACTCTCCACGAAATCCATGCGGTTCAGCATTCCGCTTAAGCCGCCGCCCTGAAATAACAGGTTTACATAATTTTCGGAAGAATCATTTTCATACATCATGCGCATGCGTGTGATCATATCGTCATGTTGTTTCTCTTCCTGTGCCTTGGCGATATTGTACTCTTCCTGAGTCTGATTGATCTGAACCTGTTTATCCGCAAGCTCCGTCTCCTTTGCGGCAATCTCATCCTCCTTCATACCGATACTGGTCATGGTGTTGATGATCTCCGCATTCAGGTCATCAATCTTCTCCTGCACCAGATCCTGCTCATCCTGCAAGGAATGGATCTGGCTGTTGATGTTATTCAGCTGGTTCTGATGATTGTTGATGTTGTTCTGCAGTTCACTCATGGAAGGTGCCGCCTGTACCGTCTCCGCAGGGGATTCCCAGACGGAGCCGGTGGCAGTCAGCGTTACCGCTGCCAGAAGAAGAGCACTCACAAGTCTTCTCTTCACGTTATTCACTTTTCTGCCGGCGGTTGTTTTTTTCATAGGTCACTCCATCTATTGATGCCTACGGATTGTTCCGTGCTACGCACTCTCACGTCTCCGCTCCGCTTCGGTCCGTGCTAACCATGTGCCGCTGGCACATAGCACCCTACCCAATATTCGCATATCGTGGGATTGGCATCATACATTACAGGTCGCAGTTATTTACAGTACGAGGGAACGGGATAACATCTCTGATGTTGCCCATTCCGGTGATATACATTACGCAACGCTCGAAGCCCAGTCCAAAGCCTGCATGGCGTGCAGAGCCGTAACGGCGCAGATCCAGATAGAACTGATAATCTTCCTTGTTCAGTCCCAGCTCTTCCATACGCTTCTCCAGGATCTCCAGATTGTCCTCACGTTGGCTGCCGCCGATGATCTCGCCGATACCGGGTACGAGGCAGTCCATAGCTGCTACGGTCTTGCCGTCTTCGTTCAACTTCATATAGAACGCCTTGATCTCCTTCGGATAATCGGTTACGAATACCGGTCTCTTGAATTCTTTCTCCGTCAGGTATCTCTCATGCTCGGTCTGCAGATCACATCCCCAGAATACCTTGTAATCGAATTCATCGTTGTGCTTCTCCAGGATCTTGATCGCCTCAGTGTAGGTTACATGACCGAAATCAGAATTTACCACATGCTGTAATCTCTCGATCAGTCCCTTATCTACAAACTGGTTGAAAAATGCCATCTCTTCGGGAGCATTTTCCAATACGTAACGAATGACATACTTTAACATGCTCTCTGCCAGGATCATATCATCCTTCAGATCCGCAAAACAGATCTCCGGCTCGATCATCCAGAACTCAGCCGCATGACGGGTGGTGTTGGAATTCTCCGCACGGAAGGTGGGACCGAAAGTATATACGTTCTTAAATGCAAAAGCATAAGTCTCTACATCCAGCTGTCCGCTTACGGTAAGGTTTACCGGTTTGCCGAAGAAATCCTGTGTGTAATCTACTTTTCCGTCCTCGGTCTTTGGCACATTGTTCATGTCCAGAGTCGTTACCTGGAACATCTCACCGGCACCCTCACAGTCACTGCTGGTGATCAGAGGGGTATGCACATAGACAAAGCCTCTCTCCATGAAGAAGGTATGGATCGCATAAGCGATCAGGGATCTGACACGGAACACTGCCTGGAAAGTATTGGTACGTGCTCTTAAGTGAGAAATGGTACGCAGATACTCGAAGGAGTGTCTCTTTTTCTGTAAAGGATAATCTGCAGTAGAAGGTCCTTCCACGATCACTTCTGCTGCCTGCATCTCAAATGCCTGCTTTGCCTCGGGGGTAGCCACGATGGTACCGCGGATCACAACAGCTGCACCGACATTGATCTTGCAGATCTCCTGGAAATTTTCCAGTCCGTCGCCGTATACTACCTGTAACGGCTCAAAAAAAGTTCCGTCGTTGATCACCAGGAAACCGAAGTTCTTGGAGTCACGATTGTTCCTTACCCAGCCGCCTACGGTGATCTCCTTGCCGATATAGACGTCTTTTTCCCGATGAAGTTCTCTGATGTCTGTTAATTCCATAATCTTTCCTATCCGCACGCTGCGACGTGCTCTATCTGAACCGGCCCGCATCCTATTCGCCGGTCGCATACTGTTCGTATCAATAAAATTTAGTTGTTGGTGATCTGTGCATTTTCTACCAGATAATCCAACACCTTGTCGTAGAGGAAGTACTCTCTGTAATCTTCCCTGGAGGTCTCTCCGATATACTCCGAGGTGGTGTCATAACCAGCTGCTGTTGCGCGGTCCTGAAGCATCTGATCCAGTTCTTCGTCACTAATGTTCAGATTCTCTTTGTTCGCCACTGCCTGCAGGGCAATATCCTGCTTTGCGGTCTGCTCAGCATAGGTAGACAGGAAGGTTGCCAGATCCTGTCCATAATAATACTGGGTAAATGTGTCTGCGTCCACGCCGTAAGCAGATGCCATGGAGGTGATGCTGCTCTCTGCGGCATCGGAATATTTCTGTACCATTGCTTCCGGTACGGAGGTAAAAGTGTTGTTTGCCATAAACGCATCCATCACTGCCTGCTGTACATTGGTCTCATAATTCTGCTGTGCATTCTCATTCAGATAATCATAAGCGTACTGACGGAGTTCTTCCTCGTTCGTCACACCATCGATACCGAAATTGCTGATGATTTCATCACTGAATTCCCCATCCTGTGCAGGCTGAATATAATTTACCGATACCGTAAATACCACAGCCTGTCCTGCCAGATCGGAATTTCCATAGTTCTCCGGGAATGTAAGATCCAGATCCACAGTCTCGCCGGGCATCACGCCGATCAGGCCATCCTCGAAACCGGCAATGAAATTGCCGGAACCGATGGTCAGATCATATCCCTGGGCAGTACCGCCGTCAAATGCCACACCATCCTTTTTGCCTTCGTAATCGATGTTTACGGTGTCTCCGGTCTCCACGGCACGATCCATGATACCGCCGTTCTCCGCGGTAATATTTCCATAATATACATTATTGACCAGAGTGTCCCACTCGTCCTCATCTACTTCCACAGTGTCTACGGATACTGCCAGTCCCTTGTACTCGCCCAAGGTCACATATTTGTCCACATCCATATCCTTCAATGCGGTGCTTTCCGTTCCGGCGTCGGTCGCTGCACCAGTGCCATCTCCTGTATCCTTTGCTCCGCAGCCTGCCAGCATACATACACTTAAAATTGCTGCCAGAAGTCCTAATGTCTTTTTCTTCATTGTGTTACTTCCTATACCTTTCTATTACTGCCATTTGTGCATAAATGCATCATAGCACCGCCCATTATAGCACATCCTCCGGGCTATAACAAGGGTGACAATAACCGGCAGATCTGCTCTTTGATACGGATTTTCAACCTTCTGGCCACATAATAATCCCGGGTGATCTGGCGGCAGACTTCCAGGTCTTTTTGAAAGATATCCACCATTTCCTGTGCTCTTTTCTCATCGTAGATCACCGCATTTACTTCAAAATTCAACGCAAAGCTGCGGATATCCATGTTCGCCGTCCCATAGCAGAGCACCTTTCCATCCACGATCATGCCCTTACTGTGGAGAAAGCCGTTATTGTAAGTATAGCAGTTCGCTCCCGCCATGACCATATCGCCGATATAGGAATAGGTCGCCCAGTACACAAACGGGTGATCCGGCATACACGGGATCATGATATTTACTTCAATTCCGGATTTCACCGCGATCATCAGCGCATTCAGGATCGCCTCATCCGGGATAAAATACGGTGTCTGGATATAGATACTTTTTTGTGCCTTATTGATCAGGCGCAGATAATTGTCATGGATCTGCTGGGTCGTCTTATCCGGTCCACTGCTGATGATCTGCATATCACAGAAATCCCTCGTACCGGCTTCGATCCCCCGGAACAGTTCCGGGCGCAAAAACAGGTTCTCTCCTGCCGCATAATTCCAGTCTAAAATAAATCGCACCTGGAGCCCCAGTACCGCACTGCCGCAAATCCGCAGGTGGGTATCTCTCCAGTGTCCGAACTTTTCATCCAGATCAATATATTCCTTTCCGACATTAAATCCGCCCACGTAAGCCACTTTATTGTCAATGACCACAATTTTCCTGTGGTTGCGGTAATTGATACGAAGCTGAAGCCGCCGCAGGATCGCCGGGAAAAATTCCGCGGTCTGCACGCCCTTTTCGTTCAGCCATTTCCAGTAGCTGTGCCGCACAGACCGGCAGCCCATGGCATCAAACAGCACCCGGACCTCCACGCCCTGTGCCGCCTTCTCGATCAGAATATCCTTGATCTGATTGAATAATACGTCGTTTTTAATAATGTAGTATTGAATATGGATAAAATGCTCCGCATTCCGCAGATCTTCCATCAGTGCCCGGAACTTCTCATTGCCGTCGATGAAGATATCCACATCGTTGTCCTTCGTCAGCATGGCTTCTCCGGCCTCCAGATTATACATGACCAGATCCTCATATCCCCGGATACTGTCATCCATTTCCTGGACATCCCGGGATCTCAGCCGGTACTCCTGTTGTCTTATATCTTTGCTGATGTGATCCTCCACCTCTTTGATCCGGAACATTTTCCGCTTGTGCATATCCTGCCCCAGTAACAGATAGAACACGAATCCCAGTACCGGTATAAAATACAACAAAAGCAGCCATGCCCACACGCTCTTCGGATCCCGTCGCTGGAAAAACACGATCACGATGGCAAATAACATATTAAAAAATACCAGGTGGCTGCAGAAAAAATCTATTCCTGTCTTTACGATCTCAAATGCTTCACTCATAATACTGCCCCTTCAGATGAAAAACATCCCTTTTCCTCAATATATCATAATACAAACCTTCTTTCCAGCAAAAGAGACTGATAAATGCCGAAAAATCAACATTCTCAGTCTCTTCTATCTTTTGTATTCAAGCCGGCGGTCTCCCACCGTGATATTTTATCCCTCTGTGATGAGCGTTCTCTTTCTATCCCGATCACAGAATTCAATCACATAGGAACAATCCTGCAGATTTGCCTTCAGCTGTGCAGTACAGCCCTGATGTTCCCATACAAAGCAGATCCGGGATCCTTCACTGCTTACTTTGATCCGGCTTTCTTCCGAGAACGCCGGGCAGGAATTCCGGAATCGCAGCAACTCCAGTTGCTGCTTTACAATCGGCTTACTCAAACCACTGCATACCTGTGCTGTCGTCAGATTTGTCCGATTGATCTCCTTATGTCCTCCGGGACCTGCCATCTTCACCGCTTCGTAGTCGTTCTTTCCGGCGAACAGATCCAGATACCAGATCTGCGGTTTGCCCGGCATAAATATCTGCAAGGCTCTCGCAAGGAGCATCTTTCTCTCATCTTCGCCCAATGCGCTGAAATAAGTTGCATTCACCTGATAGTAAATGTTTTTCTGACCGTGAAGATCCTTCACATATCCCCCACGGGAGACAATAATGTCGATCAGTTTCTGAATCCGGTCCTCCGCCAGAATTCCTTTGAGATCCAACAGTGGAATTCCATCGTGACAGCCAAGCATGTTCACGGTTCTGATATTTTTATCGATCAGCTCCTGTGCCCATCCGGCCAAATGTTCTCCGTTCCCCGATTCCAGGGCATCTATAATGAGTCCCGGCAGGAAAAAGTCATAGGTGACGTATCCCTGCTCTGAGATTTTCTCATAAATCTTTTCACTATAGCATTCATGAATCTCCGGCAGAAGTTCCATACCGTACGGTTCCGCAATCTGTTTTATTTTGTCCAGCAGCTCCCAGGTGTCCGGCTGGTTCAAAAAATTCCGTTCTCCCGGAGTCTTCGGTGCATAAGCAAATGCATCCAGTCTTACAATTTTAGCACCATATCCCGCCAGTGTCTTTAACACTTCACGATAGTACTCCCATACTTTTGGCGACTGAATATTCAGATCCATCTGTCCGAGATAATACCGATGCTGCTCCATGTAATTCCAGACCGTTGTAACCTGTTCTTTTGTCAGCCTTCCTGCTTTTCGCTCCAGAACGATTTTCAGTAAAATGTCTGCCGGCTTTTTTCCTTCCGGGCAGCCCATGGATAGTTCCTGTGCAATAATTTCCGCCTGCATATATTGCAGATCGGCAGCTTTCATCAGTTCAGGAGCATTAACCTCAGGGTAGTTCACTTCCTGATAAAAAGTATTCCAGTAAGGGATCTCTCTTCCATCCGGAAAACGTACCATAAGAATGGGGAGTCCCGGCTTCCGGAAAAACATCTTTTTCAGATACTTTTCTTCCGGAAGGATATATCCCTGCTCCGTCATTTCTCCGCAGTCCTTCCAGAATTCATTCCAATTAATGAAGAAATCCTTGTACTCCGATTCTTCCCCTTTTGCAATGATATCCTGGAATTGCTTCGACAACACTGAAGCATGATTCAGGATAAAATCCAGCTTCAATTCAATCCCGAGCTTTTTTATTGCTTCCAATGTTTCGTCGGAAGCATACATCTTATTCAGAGAATAATCAATCACGGAAAAACCTCTGTCCAGATCCGTATGGTACAGACTGGGCAGAATATAGCAGGAAGAAAATGCTCCCTCTGCCTCTTCCGTTTTCAAAAAATCTACAACATCATCCAGGGTTCCGCCCAGACTATCCGGGTAGAGATTCAACATCGGTCCTATGTTCATAACATCTTTCCTTTTTATTTCTGAAGCTTTGGAACAAATTGCGCATATTCCTTCCGGTCTAACACTGTTCCGTCCCGGGTAACAATAAGTTTTGCTTTCTCAGCCTGCTTTTTCAGCATTTTCTGCTCAATATCCAGTACCATCATTGTAAATGGGTTGTCTATCCATTGATCACGGTTTCTTTCCAGACGGCTCTGCAATGTCTCCTGGGGGGTACTGTCAAGGTAGATAGGGATATCCACACCGCTGTAGTAGTCACTGTTGCTGTGTGTCCACTCCACCAACAGCACTTTTATTCCGGTGAAATCCTTCTCTTCATACCACAGTTCTGTCTCTTCGCGTCCCATATGTCTGACCCATAGCTTTTCTCCGCCGGCTTTAAACGCATGAACCAGTCTGTTTACTTCCTCAAAATTAATTTCCTTTTCCGTGCCAAGATAATTTTCCAGAGCCTTTCTGCCGTTTCTGAGATAGGACTCATACCATGGATATTTCCCGACATGTTTTTCATCCGCATCATTTCCGGCTTTTTGAAATTCCTGAATGATTGTACATCGTTCTTCTGTATAAGTCTGCTCTTTCAGCATTCCCACAATTGCATTTTCTCTGAAAATCTGTAGCCGCTCCGCATCATTGTACTTGGGAATTCTATGCGGATAAGCATCTCCGGACAAAATGTAGTTTTCTATTCCTTTTTCCTTCAGGAAGCAGGAAAGTAACAATGCCGTCACTGTTTTTCCGGATCCGGAGCCTCCGCTTACTGCAACGACTACTTTTTCGGAACGTGTCTGCTTCGCACAGTTTTCAATCATGGGGAGCAGCTTTTGCATCAGTTTTTCTGCCAACGCAGTATCATATATTTTCAGTAGCTCCTTTGATGACGGTTCTGCTTCACTTTCCATTATGGTTCCTTTTTCTATCATATCTGTTCCTTTATCGTCATTATTTTACTTTGTGGACTCCCGGTCGATCAGTTCTACCGGAAATACAACCTGGGATGGAACCTTTTCACTCTTTACTTTTTTCACAATCGCTTCTATGGCATATTCGCACATTTCCCGAACCGGCTGATGAATGGTCGTAATGGAAGGATACGTCAGTGTGGAAATCCAGGTATCATCGAATCCCACAATAGAGATATCCTCCGGAACACGTTTTCCCATTTTTTTGCATGCACGGATAATATTTGCAGCCATTACATCACTTGTTGCAAAAATTCCATCCAGATCCGAATTTTTTTTCAATAATTCCAAAATATTGTTGCCGAATTCTTCTGATAAGGGAGCCAACCTGTCTGTATAAACCACACGTCCACTGATTTTTTTATTCTCGCAACACTTCATAAATGCCTTTTCTCTGCTATATGCAGGGATATTTTCCTTGGTAGGCTGGTTAAAAATCGCGATATTTCTGCATCCGGCATCAAACAGCCGGTTAGCCGCCAAAATACCACCCTGATAGTTATCGCAAAGAACTGCCGGAATATTTTCCGCAATTTCTCTCTCAAAAGAGATCAGTGGACAGTTAGAATCCAGATGTTCCATCGTCTCTCCGATATGGCTGCACACAACAATTCCAAGAACTCTGTGTGAATAGAGCAGATCAATATACTGTAATTCTTTTTCCCTGCTGTTCTCGGAAATACAGACCATTATCTTGTAGTTGTGTTTTGTCACATAATGCTCCAGCCAGTGAAGGACCTTGCTAAAGTAAGGATGCTCTACAGATGGGAGAATCACCCCGATATAATCACTCTTCTGCCGGGATAAATTTCTCGCCATTTCGTTTGGCATATAGTTCAGCTTTTCCATGGCAGAATATACTTTTTCTCTCGTCTCTTCACTGATGTATCCACGATTATTCAATACTCTGGATACTGTTGTGGAGGTCACTCCTGCTTCTGCAGCTACATCTTTGATTGTTGGCATATTCCCTTCCCCTTATCTTACTTTTTTGCATCAGACAGTAACGGAAAGTCCGTCGTGAGTCAACAGGAACCCCTCCTGACCTACCAGTCTTTCATATTCCTGCGGAATCATACCGCACATATGAGAATAATGATTCAGATAATATTCCGTATCCGGTGTCACTGCATGCATTCTGCGGAGTCTCTCCCGCAGCTCTACATTTTCCCGAATTCCCATATGTGTGTCACCATCCAATGTGCCTCTGCAGGTATCCATACTGACGACGTCAAATTTTATGTTCTGTTGTTCTATAAAATCCAGTGTTTCCTCCGGCAAGACCCCTGTATCATTTGCATACAACAGGGTCGATCTTCCATCCTCGATCACAAAGATCAAAGCTTCCTCGTCCAGCTTGTGATATGCCTTTAAAGGTGTAAACTTTAAATGACCTATCCGGAATGGTTCAAACTTTTGAATCCGGTGAAATCTCATCCTTGTCAGATCTACATGTGGATCCTTAGCTATTATCTCCATAATACCATCCCGAACCGCATCATTGCCATAAATTTCCATTACTTTTTTATCTTTTTTTTGAATCACGGATGCCATTTCCCGCAGTCGGAAGCATATTTCCGTGGTATTCAGGTGATCGGAATGAGAATGGGTAAATACTAGGTGATTTACCTCCGATAAATCCACATGGCTGTTAATACATTGGGAAAAAATATCCGGCGACAGGTCGATCATCACCTGATCTATCAGAGTACAGCTACGTGTCTTTACATTTTTTCCCAACAACGTTCTTACCTTACGACATGCTTCACACTGGCAGAAAATACTGGGGAATCCTTCTGCTCCGCCTGTTCCGAGATATCTGATTTCCACTTTATCACCCCTTAATTCCGCTGGATGTCACAGATGTCACAAACTGCTTCTGAAATACCAGGAATAATATCATCGTAGGAATAACCATTTAAGAATATATACTAATTTTTATTGTATGTCAACCGGTTACATATATAAATTTTCAACAAACTTGGATTGATTTTTTGTATAGTTTCACTTTGTACTCCAATTTGACGCAGGTATTCCGGAACTCCACCCCACTCTCTATCAATCCAGTTCAGAATCCATCTCATGTTGTAGATATTGGAACCTGAAATATCGGTCGTAAATTTTGTAATATAGGTGCTGCTACATTGGTAATCCACCAGAATATCTTCCCTCTCCACTCCCACGGATGATAAGATCAACATTGCCAGAATGCCGGTGCGATCCTTGCCGGCTGCGCAATGGAACAATACCGCTCCCTCGGAATCAGCGACTACCTCCAGAGCTTTCCTGATCTCTTTTCCTCCGTTACGGAGCATCAGGCGATACATGCGATGCAGCGTTTTGGTCTCCACCACACTACTGTTTACAACATCCAGCTGTTCCAGCTTTGTGGTACCCATAAGCGAACAGTTGATATAGTCCATATCCTGTCCCAGTCTGTCCGGCAGTTCTTTTGTCTCACTGGGAAATCTTAAGTCAATGACCGTCCTGACGCCAAGATGCTCAATCTTCGCAATATCTTCTTCCGTCGCCTTATTTAAGGCTGTACTCCGGAAAATCACACCATATCTGGTTACACCACCGTCACACGCATAGCCTCCCAGATCTCTGAAATTTGCCACCTGATCCAGACGATATCTCCTACAATTCATCTCTTTCCATCCCTTTTTATCTCTGTTATTGTTATTTTATTCCTTATTCCAACGGTTCTCTTGAGGTCTTTGCATCCCCGAAAAAGAACATAAAATCCTGAATTTCTGTTCTCATCATTTTATCGGTACTTATAAATTCCTTTGCCTTTTCAAACTGTGGTTTCCTGTCGTAGGAAATTTGTTTCAATCGGATCTCGCCGTCTGTAATCGTCGCATAATGTGCCGTCTTATCCGGATCATCGGGTCTTCGATACGAGGCACTTCCCGGGTTCAGCCATTCCATTCCATCACCCAGAATATGAATACATTGCCTGTGTGTATGCCCGAAAATCAGTCTTCTGTTCCCTGTATTATCTGTTTCGTAATGCTCCGCCCAATATTTATCAAACGCGTACCTGCTTTCTATCGTCCCATAGCCACTATCATACTGATGGGCAATTCCGTATTTCCATCCGTCCGCCTCAAAATATGCGGTTTCCGGTAACTGCTTCAGCCACCTAATATCCTGGTCGTTTAGTTGTTCACAATTATAGTGAACCCACTTGTATTTTCCATCTTCTACATTTTTCCATTCCTTACTTTCATAAGTATTTATAACGTGAAGATCATGGTTGCCATACACAAGATGCGTGTTTTTCAAATTGCGGAACCGTTCTATCACTTCCGCCGGATAGATTCCATAGTCTGTATAATCCCCGGCACAGCACAGAATATCGTAATCAGCCTCTTTTTCCAAAATGGTGTTCAATGCGGCTATGTTCGCATGTACATCTGATACTACCAGTACTTTCATTTTCCGCACCTCCTTCTTTTTTCACATTATATAATTTTACCGCTCGTATGTCAACCGGTTGACATACGTGTTTCATAATTTTTTGTAATACAAAAAGACTGTCACATGGTGACAGTCTTCCTTACAAGAGCCGGAAACAAGACAGAAATCATAAATGTATGGTTGCGTATTTCATCACATCTATGTTACAATGTTTTTTAGGAATTTGTTCCTATTAACTGAAGGAGGGACTGAAAATGAGTCCGGTTGCAATTACATTATTAGTTATCGTGATAGTTCTGGCTATCATCATTGCAGTATTATATTTCTTAGGCAAGAAAGCACAGAAAAAGCAGGCAGAACAGCAGGAGCTGTTAGATGCCAACAAGCAGACCGTATCCATGCTGATCATTGATAAGAAACGCATGAAAATGAAAGATGCCGGTCTTCCCCAGATGGTGATCGATCAGACACCGAAGATGATGCGTGGTTCCAAGCTTCCCATCATCAAGGCAAAGGTTGGCCCGCAGATCGTATCCCTGATCTGTGATGAGAAGATCTTCGAAAGTGTTCCCGTGAAAAAGGAAGTAAAGGCCGTTGTCAGCGGTATCTATGTACTGGATGTCAAGGGACTGCACGGCAAGACCGAAGCCGCTCCGGAGAAAAAGAAAGGCTTCTTCAAGCGCATGATCGCTTCCGCACAGGAAAAGGCAGGAGCAAAGCCTGTCAAGTAAATAACGATTCAGAACCATTAAAAAATAGCAGATATGAGCATCTGCTATTTTTTTGCATAGAATTCCGAATCGTTACTGTTTCTCCCGGATATATAGCTTTAAACAGCTCTCACTGAAAGGTTCTCCCTCCTGGTCCAGGATATATTCCACCGTCACACAGATCCGATCTTCCTGTTCTTCTACCTGCACCCTGCGGGTCTTGATCCCCAGCAACAGCTGTCCGTAGGGCGTATTGTAGGGCACCACATGTCTCTTATTTTCCTCGAAGATCATATGCATTTCCACGGCTCCCTGCCTGGTCAGCTCCAGGAGGTTATCCCGGAACTTGATCCGGCTCTTACAGGTTCCGTCGAATCCCTCCAAATCTTCCTCATAGAGAAGATAATGGCTGTCGTTTCTCTTAAAATATTGTGCTGTCTGTGCGGTCTCCACTGCATCCTTATCCGAAGCGCCCTCAGCATCGTGCAGACCGGACAGGACGAGTTCTACTTCCCGATTCATCTTCATCCGTCCTTTTAATACTCATCAATCTTGATCGTCTTGGCTGATAAAATACCATATTTAATAATAGAGTTGGCAAAACGTTTGAACTTCTCCGCACCGTCGCTGACATAGAACTGATATTTATTTTCTCCCAGATGAGGTTCCTCCTCATTGAGAATGTCATAGTGCTGTAACAGCTCCTTCAGTTCTCTGGCGGTCTCATATGCCGGGTTCACCAGTGTCACCTGATCCCCCATGATCCGTCCTACCGTAGAGCGGATCAGCGGATAATGCGTGCATCCTAAAATCAGAGTATCAATATCTATGTCAATCAATTCTGTGAGATACCGTCTTGCAATCTCGTCCGTCACGGGATCCTCCCACAGTCCCTCTTCCACCAGCGGCACAAACAGGGGACAGGCTTTCCCGTAGATGGTGACATTTTTGTTCAGTTCCTGTATGTATTTATTATACATCTGGCTGCCAATGGTAGCCTCGGTGGCAATAACGCCGATACGGCCGTTGCGGGTCACTTCCGCTGCGGTCTTTGCTCCCGGCTTGATCACACCAATGATGGGAATATCCAGTTCCTTCTCCAGTTCATCCAGTGCATAGGCGCTTGCCGTATTGCATGCAACCACGATGGTCTTCACCTGAAAAGTTTCCAGGAAACGCACAATCTGTTTGGAGAAGCCGGTGACCGTTTCCTTGGACTTGCTTCCGTAGGGCATTCTCGCCGTATCTCCGAAATATATGATCTTCTCATTGGGAATCTGCCGCATGATCTCCCGGGCTACAGTCAGTCCGCCGATGCCGGAATCAAATACCCCGATGGGGGCATCTTTTTTCAGTGCAGTTATATTCTCCTGATACATGGGATTTCTCCTTCTATCTTTTTAACATCGTAAGCAGTCTGCTCTTGAAGTGGATCTGTTTCGGATCCGCCTCCAGGATCTTCCAGTAGATCTGACTGTCGGAATTCCATTCTACCACTTCCGCATCTTTCTGTACAGTCTTGGTCTCCTCTGCCTGCTCCTCGCATACGATCTCATAAGTGGACGGCAGCATGGCCAGTTCCGGGTAGATCACTCCCCACCAGCCGTAGCAGGCTGTGCAGACCGCCGACACCCGGATCCCCTGCCATACCACTCTCCGCAATTTTTCATAAAAAACACATAATCTATCCATCAGTGAACCTCTTTCCTTTTATGGTTTATGGAAAGAATTTCCACTTTCCGGATAGATTATACGATTCCGAAGTTATTTATTTTTCTCCCGCTCCAGTCGGATCTGGCGGATGATGGCCTTTTTCTGGTTGTCGATATGCACCTTGGCCATATGTGATGCCGTTTCCTTATCCTTTTTGACAATGCTTTCGTAGATCACCTTATGTTCCTCCACGAGGCGTTCATGCTGGCTGCTGTCTTTGATGTACTCAAACCGGTAACGGTACATCTGCTCAGACAGATTATTCACCAGCTGGATCAGGCGCTGGTTCCCCGTAGCTTCCACAATGATATCATGCAGTGCCACATCCGCCTGCGCGATCTGTTTCACATCTTTGGTCTTCACCGCCTCTTCAAAGGTATCACATGCCTTTTTCAAATGCTGCAATTCTTCCTGTGAGATACGGTCACATGCCAGTTCCACGCAAAGAGCATCCAGTGCACGACGCACTTCCAACACATCGTTCATGCTTTTCTCCGTGATCTGCGCTACTTCCGCTCCTCTTCTGGGGATCATGGTCACCAGACCTTCCAGCTCCAGCTTACGGATCGCTTCCCGGATCGGTGTACGACTGACTCCCAGCTTATTGGCAAGGTGGATCTCCATGAGTCGTTCTCCCGGTTTCAGTTCTCCCGTAAGAATGGCCTGTCGCAAAGTGTTGAATACCACATCCCGAAGCGGCAGAAATTCATCCATTGTCACCTGTAAATTATCCTGCATAACCTTTTTTGCCGTTACTCACAGAATTCCGTCAGGAATATCTGCTTAGCCAGCTGTTCCTCCTCCAATTTATCATATGCCCTGCGGGCCATGTCTTTTTCTACAAAAATGCCGAATACCGTTGGGCCGCTTCCGCTCATCAGGCTGTTAATGGCTCCCAGTTCCTTCATCCGGTCTTTGATCTTCTGAATGATGGGATATGCACTGACAGTCACTGTCTCCAGCACATTTTCCATCCGGTCCAGAATTCCCTGTAAGCTCTCCTCGGCAATCGCCTCCACCATGCCGTCAATATCCGGATGTTTCCGGATCTCCTGCGCATCCAGATGTTCATACACATATTTCGTAGATACGTTAATATCCGGCTTTGCCACCAATACATAACAATCCGGTGCCGGAGCCAGCGGAGTCAGCTTCTCTCCAATCCCTTCAGCCAGAGCCGTTCCTCCCATGACACAATACGGAACATCTGCACCGATATTCACACCCAGCTCCATCAGGTCCTTCAACGTACATCCCAGATCAAACAGGCGGTTCATTCCCTTCAGGGTGGCTGCGGCATCCGTACTTCCTCCTGCCATACCCGCTGCGATCGGAATATGCTTCTCCAGGTGGATCTTCACTCCCTCGGTAATATGATATTTCTCTATCATAAGTTTTGCCGCTTTATAGATCAGGTTATCCTCATTCGTGGGAAGTTCCCCGGAATCCGTAGTGATGACGATGCCGCCGGCTGTCCGCTGAAAATCCAGTACATCATAAATGCCAACGGTCTGCATGACCATCTTCACTTCGTGATAGCCATTTTCCAGTCTTCTGACCACATCCAGGCCCAGATTAATTTTGGCATATGCTTTTATCCGATATTCGTTCATTTTGCTCTGCTCCGTTTTGTATACAATGATTGTACTTAATTTTATACAATCCATTTCTCTTTGTCAATGGCTCCCTAAAGTATTTGCCGTTTTTCTCCGATATAATGGATGTAGTAAGTATCACTAACAGTCAAGGATGACAAAAGGTACGTGCAAAAACCGTACCGGAAAAGAGGAAATTATGAGTGTAAACGGAATTACATCAACACAGGCCGCTGCAGCCTACAGCTATAGCAGCACAAGTGCAGCAAAAGAAAAAACTTCCGCCGAGGAAGTAAAAAGTACAAAGACCGCAGAGGATACCGGTGTCATCTATGAACACAGTACCGACACCAAGACCTCTTCCACGAAGAAAACTTATAAACCGGACACCGCTTTGATCAACAAATTAAAAGCGGATGCAGATGCACGTACCAGCCAGCTTCGTTCCCTGGTAGAACAGATAATGGGCAAGCAGGCTGACACCTACGGCAACGCCAATGACATCTGGTCCTTCTTACGTTCCGGTAATTATACCGTAGATCCCGCCACCAAAGCACAGGCACAGGCAGACATTGCAGAAGACGGCTATTGGGGTGTGAACCAGACCTCCGACCGTATCATACAGTTTGCCACTGCTCTGACCGGCGGAGATCCCGACAAGATTGAATCCATGCGTGAGGCATTCAAGAAGGGCTACGCACAGGCGGAAAAGACCTGGGGCGGTTCTCTCCCCGAGATCTCCCAGAAGACTTACGATGCCGTTATGGAAAAGTTCGATAAACTGGCTGCTGACGCCGGTCTGACCACCGAAGCCTAAAGACCTTTTACCAGCAGAAGTTTCCGGCCGGGTTTTAATTCATCGCTTTCCAGCGCATTCAGTTCCCGGACCGCTTTTACCGGCATATGATATTTACGGCCGATACTCCACAGATCATCTCCCGGCGCGGTAATATAGATCACCGCGCTGGGAAGTTCTGCCAGTACGGCACTGTCGATCTCCTGTTCCGTCACTTCTTCAATTGCCATGAGCTCTGTGCTTTTCATAACTGTCGTTGAAAAAGACAGCACCGCTTTTACATCCACTTCTTCCCCATCGATCAGATTTACCTGTAATTGTTCCATTTCACAGTGTACCTCTGCCTGGTCAGTATCCCCGATTCCCGGCACACTCAGCAGATATTCATAAGGAATCTGTATCCGGGTGCTTACATAAGGTGTCTCATCCTTTTCCGTAATGCACAATACCGTGAGATCAATACTCCCCTGCAGCCGTATTCCGTCCTCCGTAATATCCCGGTGATCGATGGAAGCTGTTCCCTCGCTGTGCAATATCTGCAGGATCGGACCGTCAATATTTGTCTCTGCATGATCCGTTATCTTGGTCTTGCCGGTGATCCGTGTCAGCAGCTGACGCACACTGGTCTGCCTGGTATCCGGGATCACTTCATTCTTCACTCCGTAGATATCCCTCAAAATATCGATCTGTTCCTCTTCATAGAGCCGGATATTCAACTCCAGCGCGCACTCCATTCCCAGGATCCTCTCCTCCCCATCCAGATCAGGCTGAATGGTCAATGTCTGCTGTCCGGGTTCCTGCCGCAGCAACGTATACCGGATATCCGGCAGCAGATCCTCCCGGCATCCCTGGCATTCCAGGCTTCCGTTTAATGGAAGTGTCGTCTCATAAGAACGGATCGCCCTGTCCTCCCCCTCTGCTTCGTAGAGCACGAAAATCTGAATATCTCCCTGGATTGCCAGTTTTTCCTCCTGTGGTTTGAATTCTACGTCCCGCAGTGAAATATTGCTCCAAAGGATCTGATAGATGTTGGGATAGCTGGAAGGCAGCGGAATTTCTTCTTTTTTGCGGAAAATATCATTTTTACAGATGGCAAGCTGTGTCACTTCCATCGGCGCGATCCGATATTCCACGCCGGCTTCCGTATCTTCTCCCTGAATCCCCACGGGAAGCTCTTCATCGTAGATTTCTTCGATACGGGCGGAGAGAAGGATCAGCGCCTGTAAACTCAGTTTGCGGGAATTGATCATATTTACCGTGAAATCTTCCACCGTTCCTTCCACGGTCACCGTATCCGAGGGTAATACTCCTTCCATGCGGATCCTCTCCTCAAAAGGCAGAGCGCCGCCCAACAGTACCAGACTGCTTCCGGACTCCCGCGTGTGATACAAAATCGCATACCCCAGTTTTCCCCGGACGGTTACTTCATCCGTACCCGGACAGATCTCTTCGATGACAACCTCTCCTTTTTCCAGATTCAGGGTACTGATATCCGGCTTATCCTCCGGAAGATTCAGATCTTCTTCCATGGTAAACTGCATGACGGTGGACCGTTTTACCCGGTCCATATGTATATTTCTCTTGATCAGTTCCACAATAACAGACCTCCATATATACAGATATGTCTATATATATGAAGGTCTGTGCTGTTTTATACCGTATTCTGTTCTCTGTCCGCTTATTCCACCGCGCCGATGAGGTCAGTCAGATTCTCTACGTGATAGGTGCGCATGTAATCTTCAATGCCCTCCACGACTTTTACCGTCGTATAGGGATCCACGAAGTTCATGGCGCCCACACTGACTGCACTGGCTCCCGCCAGAATGAATTCGATGGCATCTTCCGCCGTAGCGATGCCGCCCATGCCGATGATGGGAATCTTGACTGCCTGTGCCACCTGGTATACCATACGAACCGCAATGGGTTTGATGGCAGGACCGCTCATGCCGCCGGTCTTGTTGGCAATGGCGAACTTCCTGCGGTGAATGTCGATCTTCATGCCGGTAATGGTGTTGATCAGGGACAGTGCATCCGCACCTGCTGCCTCTGCCGCTTTCGCCATTTCTGTAATGTCCGTCACATTGGGGCTCAGCTTCATGATGATGGGCTGTTTTGCATGTTTTTTCAGTTCGGAAGTAATGTTATACAGGGCATCCGCTTTCTGTCCGAAGGCAATGGCTCCTTCCTTGACATTCGGGCAGGATACATTGATCTCCAGCATGCTGACTGCCGGCTCGTCTCCCAGACGTTCCACCACGTCCACATAATCCTCCACGGACTTGCCGCAGACATTTACGATGATCTTCGTGTCATATTTTTTCAGGAAAGGAATGTCTCTCTCCATGAACACATCAATGCCGGGATTCTGTAATCCGATGGCATTGAGCATGCCACCGTACACCTCCGCCACACGGGGCGTCGGATTCCCGGGCCAGGGTACATTTGCCACACCCTTGGTCACCACCGCACCCAGGCGGTTCAGATCTACAAATTCTTCATATTCCATACCGGATCCAAAGGTCCCGGAAGCTGTCATGACGGGATTTTTAAAGGTCACTCCTGCGATCGTTGTCTGTGTATTCATCAGATCTCTACCTCCTCAGCATCAAATACGGGACCGTCGGTGCAGATTCTTGCATTATGCACATGCGAATGATGATCCACTTCCTTTGTCTTCACAACACAGCCCAGGCAGGCACCCACGCCGCAGGCCATATGCTCTTCCAGGGAGATATATGCCTTGATCTTCTTTTCTTCCGCGTACTTTTTAATGGCACGAAGCATCGGCATGGGACCGCAGGCGAAGATCACGTCTGCCTGCAGATGATTCTCCTCAATGGCGTTCATGACATTGCCCTTCGTGCCGACACTGCCGTCTTCCGTAGCAATATATACGGTTCCGTTTTTCTCCAGGTCCTCTTTTAAGAACAGCTGGTCATCACGATAACCCACGATGATCTGCTTTTCTGTGGATGCCGGAAGCTCTCTGGCCAGTTCCAGCATGGGAGGAATACCGATGCCGCCGCCCATGAGGAATACCTTTTTACCCTCCGCGGTCTCTGTGGGGAATCCGTTACCGAGAGTTCCCAAAATCTCTACGCCGTCTCCTTCCTGATAGGAGGAAAACTCCGCAGTACCCTGTCCTGCGATACGGTACACGATGCGCAGGGCATCTTTTTTGTCATTTACCTGGCAGATACTGATGGGACGGGGCAGCAGAGTGCTGCGGTCCTTAGGATAGACGCCGATGAACTGCCCGGCTTTTGCGCATGCCGCCAGCTCCGTAGCGATCCACATATCAAAAATTCTGGGTGCGATCTCTTTCTGAGAAAGCACGGTTGCTGTGATTTTCTTTTTCATTTTGTTATCCTTTTCTATTCTATATATAAGTGACAAGCGTTATCTGCTTATATGCGCTCTCTAACGCGCACGCTATGCTTCGTATACCATTTTACCACCGCAGATGGTCTTCTTCACTTCACCTTTTAATTTCCATCCGGTAAAAGGAGTGTTCGTTGCCTTGGATGCATACTGCTCCGGGATGAACTCTGCCGCAGTATCGATCAGGATCACATCCGCAGGACCTCCCTCCGCCAGATATCCGGCATCGAGATGATACATGGCAGCCGGATTCGTACTCATCAGGCGAAGCAGCTGCTTCATGGTGAGATATCCTGCATCTACCAGTTCTGTAATGCCCAGTGCCAGAGAAGTCTCCAGTCCTGTGATACCACTGGGGGCTTCTGTGATGGGTTTTGCCTTCTCCTCTGCGGTATGGGGCGCATGATCGGTGGCGATCATGTCGATCGTGCCGTCCACCAGTCCCCGGATCACTGCCTGACGATCCTCTTCTTCTCTCAAAGGAGGATTCATCTTCGCCAGCGTGCCGTATTTGATCACAGCATCTTCTGTCAGGGTAAAATGATGTGGTGTGGCTTCCGCATGAATATTAGAACATCTCTTTTTCGCCTGACGCACCAGTTCTACCGCTTCCTTACTGCTGATATGCTGAATATCGATGCAGGCTCCGGTCTCTTCCGCCAGCTTCAGATCCCGTTCTACCAGTGCGATCTCCGCCTCTCTGGAAGAGCCGCCGATTCCGTAATGTTCACTGGCCTTTCCGCGGTTCACACCGTTGTTCTCGATATATTTCGGGTCTTCTTCATGGAAACTGATGGGCATATCCAGCTCTGCGGAGATTTCCATGGCCCGTCGCACCAGTTCCACATCCAGCAGGGGCACACCGTCATCCGTGAATCCCACAGCACCCGCCGCTGCCAGCTTCTTCATATCCGTCAGCTGTTTTCCCTGCATGCCCATGGTCACGTTAGCACAGGTAGTCACATGGATCCCCGTCTTTGCTCCCTTGTCCAGGATATACTTCAGGGTCTCCTCACTGTCCACAGTGGGCTTCGTGTTCGCCATCAGCACTACGGTGGTCACACCACCCTTCGCCGCTGCCGCAGCTCCGGTGTTGATATCTTCCTTCGCTGTAAAACCGGGATCTCTGAAATGCACATGCACATCCACCAGTCCCGGAGCGACTAACAGCCCTTCCGCATTGATCCTTGTCACCTTACCCTTCGGTTCGATTTTTTCTGCGATCTTGACGATCTTGTCTCCGTCGATCAGGATATCGAAGTTACCTTCTTTTCCTGACTTGGGATCGATCATATAACCATCCTGTATCAGTATCATATCGTCTCCGTTCCCGGGCTTTTGCAGCCCGTTTCCATGACCTGTTTCTCGGAAAAGTTTACCATGTTTTCATAGAAAAGAAAAGAGTGTTATAATAGAAAAAAAACGGAGGACCGAAGACATGAAAACACGAGAAGAAGCGCTGGAATACGGATTATCTTTTCCGGATACGTATACAGAAATGCCCTTCCACGATCCCAACTGGCAGCTGGTACGGGTGAAGGGCAGTAAAAAAGCATTTCTATGGACTTATGAAAAAGACGGTGTGCTGCATCTGAATGTGAAAACCGATCCTGCCTGGCGGGACTTCTGGCGCAGTACCTTTTCTTCCGTCATTCCCGCATATCATCAGAATAAAGAACACTGGAACACGATTATCTTAGACGGCTCGATTCCCGACCAAGATATCCGCCGGATGATTGCGGAGAGTTATGATCTCGTCACCGACAGTCCCACGAAGCGGATCTATGAAGCAGTGAAACGGATTCCGAAGGGCTGTGTCGCCACCTATGGGCAGGTGGCTGCCATGGCGGGAGAGCCCAAAATGGCACGCGCCGTGGGAAATGCCCTGCATAAGAATCCGGATCCTGAACACATCCCCTGCTACCGCGTCGTCAATTCCAAGGGAGAGCTCTCCGGTGCCTTTGCCTTCGGCGGCGCCGATGAACAGGCCAACCGCTTGCGGGCAGATGGCATTGCGGTGATCAATAACCGGGTTGATCTGGTAAAATACGGGATGAAGCTTTAAGGCTTTATCTATGCCGTTTTATTTCCGGTATTTATTTTGACATTGACAATACAGATACCAATGCACACCAGAACCAAAGCGATCAGTGCATTCCATCCCAGTTCTGCGGAGCCCTCTCCCAGCCACCATGCGGACAGCAGGACACCGAATACCGGATTCGTGAAGCCGAAGATGGCTACCTTGGAGACGGGATTGTATTTTAACAGAATGCCCAGGTTTTCTGTAGGATTTCTGTCTTTTTTCGCCAGTCTTTACGTTATTTTTTCTCGATCTGGGAACGGATGTCATCCTCCAGGATGTGTTCCACATCCCTGGCTTCTTTGCGGATGTTTTTCAGATTATCCCGGATCTCCTGTTCTTCTTCCATGATCTCGGGATGTTCCTCTTTTTCTTCCTTGATGAACATGCATAAAAAGCTGATCAGCAGAATCGTACAGGAAATCCAGATCGTTTTCGCTCCAATGTATCCGATCATATGTCCACCCAATGCCGCGCCGACAGCAAACAGGAAGATGATCCCGAAATAATAACCGGATTTTCGCAATATCTTTTTATCTTTCGTTTTTCCATAAGCACATAAGGATTCCATACCACTGCGCAGGTTGCCGATACACATGGTACTGGCGAAAGCATAACCGTTCACCTTGCGGAACGCCTGTACCTGCATAGCGCAGGCGAAAGATACCATGGCATTGGCCAGCAGATCTATCTCATTCGGTAAAAAACCGACTGCAAACAACAAAAGTATTTCGATCGCAAGTACCAGCTGTCTCCAGTGGATCTTCTGTGCCTTCTGGTATTTCATGCGGATGCATTCTGCCATTGCCACTCCCAATGCGAAGAACAGTAATGGAGAAAAATAGCGAAGTACCGCCTGCCAGTTCCTGTCTACCAGATTCTGTGCCAGCAGCACGATATTGCCGGTCTGTGCATTGGCAAACACTTTTCCCCGGTACATATAGGTATAAGCATCCTGCAGACCACCGGAGATTGACAGGATCCCGGCGATCAGAAAAGACTCTGACATCTGTCCATGTATTTTACGTTGCATAAAAATCTACCTCCCTACATGCATCTCCTGATTACAGTATAAGCAACGATATCTTCCTGATGGTGATAATTCCAAAATAGGATAACAGTTCGCGTCTATACTGGTAATACAACATGGTTTTTTGCATTTTATCACATTTTCCGGTAAATGTCTCATTACTTTTCTCTTCTGTTTACTTTTTTTCAACCGCGTATTATACTATATCCGATCGAATACTAAAAATATATTGTTTATATGTGAGGTATATCATTTTTATATGAATATCAGTTTTGAATATTATCGAATCTTCTATTATGTTGCCAAATACGAAAATATCACTAAGGCGGCCATGGTATTGAAAAACAGCCAACCCAATGTCACAAGGATCATCCATATCCTGGAAGATCAGCTGGACTGCCGTCTGTTTCTCCGAGAACCCCGTGGGTTAAAGCTGACCGAAGAGGGAAAGCGTCTGTATGCTCATGTGGCGATTGCCTGTCAGCATCTGCTGGATGCCGAGGCGGAAATATGCCGGGATAAAAATATCTATGCCGGAACGATCGAACTGGGTGTCACCGAGACTGCACTGCATTTATTTCTGCTACAGAATCTGCATGAATTTCAACGTACTTACCCGGATATTAAAATCCGCATTCAGAACAATACAACACCCGAAATTCTTAAATCCCTGGCAAACGGTCGTCTGGATCTCGCCGTCGTAACCACTCCTTTTGAGCCGGGTGATAACATGGAATGTGAAGATCTGATGACTTTCGGGGAAGTTCCCGCAGGTGGCCCCGACTACGCTGCATTGTCCGATCGTCCCATGACTCTGAAGGAGTTCCGGCTCCATTCCATCATCGGTCTGGGATATGGAACCGCCAGTTATGAATATTACCGGAAAGTATTTATCGAGCAGCATTTAGACTACGAACCTGCCATGGAAGTAGCCACCGCCGACCTGGTCATCCCACTGCTCCGGAACAATCTGGGCGTCGGATTTGTACCGGAACCGTTAGCGACTCCTTTTTTTGAAAACGGCAGTCTCGTTCCCCTGACCCTAAATGTACCGCTTCCTTCCCGCAAGGTGAACATGCTGTGGGATAAAGGCCGCAGCCAGAGCCGCGCAACGGCCACTTTCTGCAATTATCTGCGGGGAATCACCAAGCGAACTGCGCCGATTCTCGACCCTAAGACTATCCTTCCTAATAATTAATGATTTATCAAATAATTTTCAGGAGGATATGAAGAATGAATAACCCTATAAAAAATTTCACAAAAAAGGAATGGATCCTGTGGATCGCATCCCTTTTGATCGTAATCGTTTCCAATTTGTTTTCTACGGATTTTGATCTGCTGACCCTGATGGCCGCTCTGATCGGTGTCACTTCTCTGATTTTTGCCGCGAAAGGCAATGTATGGGCACAGATCCTGATGATCATGTTCAGTATCCTATATGGTATCATCTCGTACCGATTCCGGTATTGGGGTGAAATGATCACTTATCTCGGCATGGCTCTGCCGATGGCCATATGGTCCACCCTCACGTGGATCCGCCATCCTTCCGGGGGCAATGGCATCGTACTCATTGTACTGTGGACGCTGGCCTCTCTGGAGAATCCGGCATATATTCCCGTTGTGGTGAACTTCACCATTTTCTTTTTTAACGATATGTACGGTTTTATCAGCTGGAAGCACAGAGAGATCCTGCTGGATCTGTAACTTTATGTGTCATTCATAAATTACTGTTTTGTCCAAGAACTCTGTTTTTATCACAATGTAAGGCGTGGAGGGTTTCTCTGCGCCTTTCTTTTGCCCGGTGATCTCAGGACCCAAAAGCGTGGTGCCGACATAGATGGCATCCTCCGTCAGATACAGTTCATCCACGGCAATACTGTACCCACCGGTCTTCTGCTGCCCATACCCGATACTGATATAGAGATTCTGATCATCACTGTAGGTCAGATGAAAAGGTTCTGTACCCTTTTCGGCAATCACCGTCTTCAACTCCTCCGGAATTTTTTCATCGCTGAGTACTGTAAAATCCAGATCCCGCAGCTTGATTTTTTCCTCCTGAAACAGACCGCATCCCGTTAACAACAGTACACACAGTACCGGAATCAGGATCACACCGTTTTTCCACCGTTTCTGTTTATTCTTCATACTTTATCCACCACGGACATTTATTTATCCTATATTTATGCGGAAAATGCAGTGATATACGTTAATTTTGCTCCTTTTCTCCTGTTGGAATGTGCGTTATAATAGGACATGTGCGCCAAAAGACGCCTTACAGAAAGATGAGGTTTTACAACTATGAATGATAAATTCAGCAGAAAAATATTCTGCGATGGTATGCGGGACGGCTTCCCCATTGCTCTGGGATATTTCGCCGTATCCTTTTCTCTGGGAATCGCCGCAAGGCACGCCGGTTTCACCCCCATGCAGGGATTCCTGGCCAGCCTGTTAAACAATGCTTCCGCCGGAGAATATGCAGCTTTCACGCTGGTAGCGGCACAGGCGACTTATCTGGAAGTGGCGATCATTACGCTGATCGCCAATGCACGGTACCTGCTCATGAGCTGTGCCCTGGCACAGAAGTTCTCTCCCGGCACTCCCTTTTTTCACAGACTGATCATCGCCTATGACGTCACCGACGAGCTGTTCGGTATCACGATTGCAAGACCGGGTATCCTGAATCCGTATTATACCTACGGTGCGATCCTGTTAGCCGCTCCTGCATGGGCCGGAGGAACCGCCTGCGGCATCATTGCCGGAAATGCATTGCCCCTGCGTGCTGTCAGCGCACTGAGCGTTGCCTTATACGGCATGTTTTTAGCCATCATTATTCCTCCTGCCCGGAAAAGCAAGATTGTGGCAGCGCTGGTGGCCATCAGCTTTGCCCTGAGCTTTGTCTGCAACTATCTTCCCGGCGTTTCTTCCCTGTCGGAAGGTACCAGGACTATTTTATTGACCGTGATCATCTCCGGTGCGGCAGCGATCCTGTTCCCGGTAAAACAGGCGGACGAAATTATTGACAAACCGGTAGATAAGGGACGCGAATCCGTCGCGGATAATTCAGCGGAATGTACTGGGAAAGGAGGCCTGACAAATGAATAATTATATCTACATAGCCGTTATGGCAGCCGTCTCCTATACGATCCGTGTCTTGCCCCTGACACTGATCCGGAAACCGATCAAGAATCAGTTCATTCAATCCTTTTTGTACTATGTACCTTACGTGACACTGGCTGTCATGACCTTCCCGGCCATCATCCACGCTACCCAGACGCCTATTTCCGGACTGGTGGCACTTATTGCCGGAATCATCGCCGCATGGCTCGGTGCCGGACTGTTCCCAGTATCCGTGATCTGTTGCGTGCTGGTATTTGTGATTGAATTGTTTGTGAAATGAAATACGCCATTGAGATTTTTTCTCAATGGCGTATTATTTTTACAAATCGTATTTTTTTAACATTTCCTGTACGAATTCCGGATCCTGCAAACGAGTGACCTGATCTTCGTCGCCCTCGGCATTCATGCGGGCAATCAAGTTGGCAAGGCGATTACGCTCCTGTTCAACCCCAATATTTATTCCCTCATCACGGACATAAGCGTCTCTGGCATTTTGATCCCGTACCATCTTCATATGCTCATCGTATCTGGCTCTCGCCCATTTTCCAAGACTCATATGCCTTACCTCTTTCACCGCTTCCAAAATTCCAGGATTCCTCGTCATTGTTTCCAACATTTCCAGATCCTCCTCCGTCTCTACATTGAACAGTCGAATCCACTCGTCGACTCGTCGCCCGGTCAGCACTTTGTTCAATTCCAAAATATGTAATTCCACCAGGTCACTAAACAGTTCACCGTTTTCTTCTCTCAACAGATATTTTTTGTGATAGTTATTGTCCCATGTCAAATGAAAATCCAAAATGCTGATGGTGATACATCTTTTCATGTGTTTATAATCTTCTCCTGCCGAAAGTTCTTCCGTCAAAAGCTTCCCCATGTAGAAAAGCTGACGCTTATCCCAGTGTTTTACTGTACGGATCTGAAGTTCTATATTGATCTTCGTATCGTCATTCAGCTCCAATAAAACATCTACGATCCCCTGCTTTTGGTATTTATATCTGCGCCACAAATTTGTATTTCGTAATTTCAGGCTCCTGATCTTCTCTATCGGAATGTCTAAAATATCACTGATAAAATATTTCAAAATAATAAAATTACGGAACAGTTCCTTCATGCAGTAATCCCACTTGGGTCTGACTATCATTTGCATTCTCCTCTCTTATGCGAGAGGTTCGTCGCCTCCCTTAATTGTTTGTGTTAAAATGGGATGAGCGACCGAATGGTCCTGAAATTTTGAAATATCAGAATTGCTTCCCAATGTGTAGTTTGATGATAGCAAATGTCGAATCTACTGTCAATGGAAATGCAATAAAAAAGTCTCTGATTAAAATTGCGCAATTATCTTGTGATTTTGTTGCGCATTTTTGATCATATTTTTATCGTTGTATTACGAATATGTGGTATAATATAGGTGCGCAAGCGGTTGTGCAATTATGTTTTACGGGAGGATTACTTATGCAACATTTTCAAAAACAACAATTCGGCACGCGCCTGCTGGCTCTGGGCCTCAGTGCAGGACTTATCATGGGAAGTCTCACGGGCTGCGGCAATCAGGGACAAGACACCGGAAGTTCCGATACCCTTGCGGCATCTACGACTTCCGCTTCTGCCGGGGTGACCAATATCACCACTTTTCCCTTACCGGACGGTCCGGAAGAATCTAGCGTTTACGTAGAAGCAATTCCGGACATTTCCGATGATTTCTATCGGGGCATGGACGCTTCCGCGGTACTTGCTCTGGAGAACAGCGGCGTAAAATATTATAACTTTGATGGGGAAGAACAGGATGTGTTCATGACACTGGCGCAGGCCGGTGTGAATTATATCCGCCTGCGCGTCTGGAACGATCCCTATGATGAGAACGGCAACGGTTACGGCGGCGGCAATAACGACGTGGCAACTGCCATCACTCTGGGACAGCGTGCCACGAAGTATGGCATGAAGGTCTGCATTGATTTTCATTACTCCGATTTCTGGGCGGATCCCAAGAAACAGTTTGTTCCCAAAGCATGGGAAGGCATGGAGATCGAAGAAAAAGCAGATGCGCTCTATGATTTTACTTTAGACAGTCTCACACAGCTTCTGGAGGCCGGAGTGGACGTGGGAATGGTACAGATTGGTAACGAGATCAACAACGGTATGTCCGGTGAGACGGATGTGGCAAATATCAGAAAACTTCTGACCGCAGGCAGCAAAGCCGTCCGGGAAGCTGCAGTGAATTCTGGAAAAGAAATTCTCGTTGCTGTACATTACACGAATATTGATGATATGAAAAAACTGGATACGCTGCTTACCGGGTTGCAGGTAAAAGAAATCGATTATGATATTGTGGGTCTCTCCTTTTATCCCTACTGGCACGGCACCATGGATGATCTGAAAAACGCCATTACCCATATCCGGAATACTTATGGCAAGAAAGTATATGTCGCAGAAAATGCTTATTGCTATACCGCGGAAGACGGTGACGGATCCGCCAACAGTGTGGAAGGAACCGATGATCTGGCAGGAGGTTATTCCGCCAGCGTACAGGGACAGGCAAATGAAGTGCGGGATGTCTGTGCTGCAGCCAGCGAGTCCGGTGCCGAAGGTATCTTCTACTGGGAAGGCACCTGGATCCCGGTCGGTCCAGCAGATGCTGACAATTCCACCCTTTGGGAGAAGTACGGCAGCGGCTGGGCCAGCAGCTATGCATCCGGTTATGATCCGAAGGATGCCGGCCAGTACTACGGCGGATGTTCCTGGGACAATCAGGCAATGTTTGATTTCACCGGGCATCCCCTGGCCTCTCTGAATGTATTCAAATATCTGAAATACGGTGCTACCGCTCCCCTGGCTGTGGATAGTATTCCCGCGGTTACGGTAGCATGCAATATCGGTACGGATCCTGAATTGCCCGATACGGTAAGTGTTATTTATAATGATCGGTCCGAAGCACAGGTTCCGGTCATCTGGAATACCGACGATGTTGCTGCGATCGATACGGAAAACGGCGGCAATTTCACAGTGTCGGGTACACTGGAGGACGGTACGGAAGTCACCGCTGCTGTCACGGTAGACCGCATCAATTATGTGCAGAACCCAAGCTTTGAGGATAGCGATACTTCCATGTGGACGGTCAACTATTCCGGAGAGACGGATCCTACCGATTATCAGGTAAAGGCTGCAGATGCCCACAGTGGCGAAGTGGCTTTCCACTTCTGGTCAGGAAGTGCGGATATGGATTTCTCCATCGAGCAGAGCTTCACGGATCTGGAACCCGGCACTTATGAATTATCCGCGTTCTCTCAGGGCGGAGATCTGTCCGATGATGCTTACATGGATTTGTATGCGCTGGTAGACGGCAAGGAGTTGACTGCTCCCTTCATGCTGACCACCTATGCCGACTGGCAGAATCCCGTCATTCCTGAGATCGAGGTAACTGACGGATCCCTGACCATCGGTGTGAGGTACAAATGCAATGTGAACAGTTGGGGAACACTGGATGATGTGACACTGAATCGTGTTGGAGAATAAATTGAGAGTTACGAGCCATGCAAGCATGGCTTGGCTGACGCGGACATCGTGTCCGCTTTCCCCCTGTTTTTCAGCACTTTTCAAGAAAATATCAACGCCCTCCGACAGACATCGCGGCATGACATTCCGTCCACTGTGGGCGTTCTGTGTTTTGGGTCTATACAGAAAAAATGAGTTGTGAGATACTAAATTTGCTACAAATAAGGCATAAAAAGATGAATATGGGTTTATAGAGAAAAAAACGGCTCTGAGGTACTCATTTTGAAGAAATTGAGTATCTGGCAGGCGAATTTTTCGCTATAGGCCCATATTGTTTAGTTTTTGCTTTTTACCCATCCCCAAAAAGTATCTACAGGGAAATTTATCTTCTATAGACCCACGAAGTTTTTAGAACAACTATTCAACCAACTCTCAATATCCCAATAAGTTTCTGTATTTCTCCAAAGTCATTTACATACTTAATTCTTATTTTTAAATTTTATACATGTGTTTTCTAAAGCAATATACATACCTATTTTCCGTTTTAGCCTATTGCGCATGTGTTTTCCCAGTTATCATACATGCCGGATCATTATTTTTTGCTTTAAAGCATGTATTTTCCGACTTGTTATACATACCTAATTATGACTTTTGAGTTATTCGCATGTGTTTCCTACTTTTTTTCACATACCTAATTCCTGTTTTTGAATTGTCCGCATGTATTTCTTGATTTTTCGCACATACTAGATTCTTGTTTTTAACTTCCGCACATGTATTCTCAAATGCTCTGTCTAAATAATTGGGATGTCTTTCATAACCCAGCAGAAAAGGACTGCTCCCCCAGACGTAGATGCGGCGGAGACTGTGAGATTTTCTTGGAAAGTGGTTGCGCCGCAGGGGGCAACGCGAACACGATGTTCGCGTTAGCCGGTAAGCGACATGGATGGCAGCGTAAAGGCGGCCCCGTCATGATGAGAAGCACTTCGCCACTTTCCTTTAGAAAATCCACAGTTGTAGCCAGCATCTGAGTCCAGGGCGGGCAGTCCTTTCTGCGTGGATTTTACGGCCCCCTACGTTACGAGCCATGCCCCCAATTCATAAATGTGTCGCAAAGGGCGCTCCACATTTATTTCATTGACGGCTGTCGCCGTATAAAAATAGAACGAAATAACCTCTTGTGTGAGCAAGCTCCCACCGAGGTATTCCGTTCTATTTTTGCATGGCTCGTAACTTTCAATTCTCTGAAACTTTCCCTCCCGGAAGTCGTTCTATAGTATAGATCATGTTACTTATTCACGACTTTGGGAGGGTATTTTTATGAAGAAAAATATTTTGCTGTTATCGCTTTGCACTTTACTTGTGCTGTCGTTCACCGGCTGCGGAGCTTCCGGAGATTCACAGAATCCCACAGAAGCCGCAGGCCCGATCGCTCCGGTGATTGCAGAATCTCTCGCTCCGACGGAGTGCCCGGAATCCGGAGCTGAGGATGATCTGGCGATAGCCATAGGGAGTGAAGCTCTCTGCGACCTGGGATCGGTACGGTTCTCCCTGTCTCTTCCGGAGACCTGGGACTATGAAATCCGCAACGTAACTACCAGTGAGATGACTACCGATGCCATCGTCTTCTGGAACATCGCATATCCGGAGGATACCTTTACTCTGGTCTATGCTCCCGTACCGGGGATCTGCGGTACCGGTGTCACCAGTGAGAAGATTACTCTGCCAGACAGCGGCCTCAATGGCTGGAAACACACCGAGATCTACCAGACCGAGCAAAAGTACTGGATTTACATTACCCTGTCCGATCCCGACATCCCTTTGCAGGGAAATACGCTGCAGCTGGAATCCACACTTCCGTTAGCAGACTGGTATACTCTGGAATCGGATTTCAACCGTATCTTTGAGACCATCCGGCTCCAATACACAGATTTTGAAACTCCTGGGACGCAGGATGCTCTGCTCTCACCAGCGGAAACACCCTCATTTCCCGAAATGCCATGCCTTTCTTCCACATCTGTTCTGTGGTTCCGCTCTATACCATCTGTACTACCCACACATTACTCTTCACCATGTAGTAGCCGATGATGACCTTGATCATCTCCGTACCCTGCACCAGGAAATAGATGCTTACGATCCCCAGCCCGGTAAAGTGTGCCAGCAGATAAGCTGCAGGTACCACGATCACCCAGGTAAATACGGAATCAAACAAAAACGTTACCACCGTCTTGCCGCCGGAACGCAGGGTAAAATAGGAGGCATGGCTGAATGCACAGAACGGCATGATGATCGCGGAGACTGCGATGAACTGCGTAGCCAGTCCCTTGATCTCTTCCGAAGTATTATAAATACCGGGGAAAAATCCTCCCACCACAAACATCAATGCTGCCATGATCACACAACAGAAGACACTGAATACGATCATCTTATCGTCCGCATCCTTCGCCTCTTTCAGCTTGCCGGCGCCCAGATACTGTCCTACCACAATGCTGATACAGGAGCCTAACTGCAAATATACAATATTGAACAGATTCGTAATGGTGGATGCGATATTCAGTCCCGCCACCACATCCAGTCCTCTGACGGAATAACACTGGGTCACGGTGGTCATACCCGCTGCCCACATTACTTCATTCATCATCAGGGGGAAGCCCTTGACGAGAATTGCTTTCAGTTCCGCAAAAGGAATACCGAAGCCGGTATAGGCTCCTTCCAGATAGCGGTTCTTCGCCCTGTGCATGTGTGCCCAGATGATCACGATCAATGCCTCAATGTAACGGGCGATCACCGTAGCCAGGGCCGCTCCCTGCACACCCATCTTGGGAAAAGGTCCAATGCCGAAGATCATCAGATAATCTAACAATGCGTTGGTTCCCACCGCTACGAAGCTGGCTAACATGGGAATAAAAGTCTGCCCGGTCTCTTTGATATTCGTAGCATAAGACTGGTTCACCGCAAAAGGGATCAGGCCTACCATCATGATCGCCAGATACTCCTGACCGTATTTCAATGCCACATCCGTAGCTCCATTCCCCACCGTATCCGTCAGATACAGGGAGATCAGTGCGGAACCTTTGGTCAAAAACAGTAATATCGCTCCTCCGGTCACCAACAGGGTCGCATATAATTTAAAACGGAACGAATACATATGTCCCTTATGATTGCCCTTGCCAAAATACTGGGCACCGAAGATGCTGGCTGCGGATACGGCTCCGAAGATTGCCAGATTGTATACAAAGATCAGCTGGTTCACGATAGCGACACCGGACATCTGCTCCGTTCCCAGCTGTCCTACCATAATATTATCTAAAAAGCTTACCAGATTGGTAATGGCGTTCTGCAGGATCATGGGAATTGCAAGCAGCAGATATCTGCGGTAGAACTCCCAGTTTCCGATATATTTTTTCTTGAATTTAGTTAACATACTATCCCTCAATTCTTTCACTGTCTGTGCCTTGCGGTCATGAGTCTTCCACACTCTGCAGCCGCCTGTCTTATGTACTTATGTTTCTTCCTGTGGCATGGTACTGTGTACTTTTTTCCTCACAAAATAGAAGCACACTGCCTGTAGCAATATCGTCACGGTCCAGGATGCCGGATAGGATAAAAACAGTACCATCAGTGACCGGTGCATGGGGAACACCCAATAGATCCAGAAAATCCTCGTACCTACTGTTCCGATAATAGATAAGATCATAGGAACCGCCGAATGCCCCATTCCACGCAGGGCTCCCGGGATCAGATCCATGATTCCGCATAAAAAATATGTCAGTGTCGTATACAATAAGATTTCCGTACCGCAGGCGATCACATCCGCCTCCGTAGTATAGATATGAAGCAGCTGGGGGCCAAAGAGATTGGCACCGCCACCAAGAGTCACCGCCACGATCACTGACAGGATCATGCAGTCGACAAGTACCCGGTCCATACGCTTTTTCTTCCCGGCTCCGTAGTTCTGGCTGGTGAAGCTCATGCACGCCTGCGTGATGGAATTGATCGATACGAACAGGAATCCGAAGATGTTGTTCGCCGCCGTGTATCCCGCCATGGCAATGGATCCGAAGGAATTCACCGAAGACTGCAGCAATACGTTAGAAAAATTGATCACCACGCTCTGAATTCCGGCAGGCACTCCCACCTGGAAGATCTGCACCAGATACTCCCATTTGATTCCCAGCTTTGTGATCTGCAGGCGGTAACAGCTGTCCGTGCCAAACAGACATCCCAGCACCAGCACACAGGAGATGATCTGCGAGAACACCGTAGCGATGGCCACACCTGCCACTCCCATGGAAAAGACAATGACCAGAAACAGATTTAGTGCAGCGTTAACAGCTCCCGAAATGATCAGGAACAGAAGAGGTCTCTTCGTATCGCCCACTGCCCGCAGAATAGCTGCTCCGTAATTGTACAGCATAAAAAAAGGCATTCCGCAAAAATAGATTTTCATATATAGAGCTGCCTGGTCGATCACGTCTGTCGGAGTATCCATCAGTTCCAGTGCCCCACGGGCACAGAACAGTCCCACAAATACCATGACGATACCGCTGATCAGTGCAAAAGTCATCGCCGTATGTACCGTCTCGCTCATCTCCCGCTCTTTGCCTGCCGCATAGAATCTGGCAGACAATACGTTGGCACCCAGCGAGACCCCGATGAACAGATTCACAAACATATTGATCAGTGCCGTGGTGGATCCCACCGCCGCCAGTGCCTGACTTCCGGTGAATCTCCCGACCACAATAATATCCACTGCATTAAACAGCAGCTGTAAAATACTCGACACCATCAGCGGCAGGGCAAAGGATATTAATTTATCCATGATCGTGCCGTTGCACATATCTATCTCATATTTATTTTTCTTCTGTACTGCTTCCATTTCAGATACCTTTCCATCCATTTCCGTACAAGCCTATGACTTATGATTCTATCACATATTTTGCTATATTTCCATTCCCCTTTTTTACTAAAAATATGGTATACTATATTTTGATGCCAGGGTCAAAAGGTCTAAGCCCACATGAGCTTGCTCATAAGTGGGTGAAAGACCTTAGGACCCGCCCCGATATGAGCATAAAAGTGGGATGATAATCCCACGATATGCGAATAGAGGGTAGGATTGTGAGAGTGCGTAGCACGAAACAATCCGTAGGCATCAGAGTCGGGGGCTTTTGACCCCGACATCATATTTTAGATGTTTTTGGAATTTACAGAAGCGAAATGAGAACACTATGAAAGGAACCATTCCCTATGAAATATGACATCATTATTATCGGTGCCGGCCCCGGCGGTATCTTCTCCGCTTACGAGCTGGTACAGCAGAATCCCGACCTGAAGATCGCCGTCTTCGAAGCCGGTCATCCTCTGGAGAAGCGCCACTGTCCCATCGATGGAGATAAGATCAAGAGCTGCATTAACTGCAAGAGCTGTTCCATTATGAGCGGTTTCGGCGGTGCAGGTGCTTTTTCCGACGGAAAATACAACATCACCAACGCTTTCGGCGGTACGTTGTATGAATACATCGGCAAAAATCAAGCCATCGATCTCATGAAATACGTGGATGACATCAATATGAAATTCGGTGGAGAGGGCACCAAACTGTATTCCACCGCAGGTACCTCTTTTAAAAAGCTCTGCATGCAGAACAAGCTGACCCTCTTAGATGCTTCCGTCCGTCACTTAGGTACCGATATCAACTTTATCGTGCTGGAGAATCTGTACGCAGAACTCAAAGATAAAGTGACTTTCTATTTCGATACTCCGGTAAAAACTGTGGAAGCACTGGATCCGGGATATCGCATCAGCTGCGAGGACGCCTCCTACGAGTGTGACCAATGCATCATCTCCGTAGGCCGCAGCGGCAGCAAATGGATGGAACAGATCTGTAAGGATCTGGATATCAACACCAAGTCCAACCGTGTGGATATCGGTGTCCGCGTGGAGCTTCCCGCTGTCATCTTCTCTCATCTGACCGATGAACTGTATGAGAGCAAGATCGTATACCGAACCGAGAAATTCGAAGATTCCGTGCGTACCTTCTGTATGAATCCGCACGGTATCGTAGTAAATGAGAATACCAACGGCATCGTCACCGTCAACGGCCACAGCTACGAAGGTGCCGACAAACAGACCGAGAATACCAACTTTGCACTGTTAGTCGCCAAGCATTTCTCCGAACCCTTCAAGGACAGTAACGGCTACGGCGAAAGCATCGCCCGTCTCTCCAATATGCTGGGCGGTGGTGTCATCGTGCAGCGCTTCGGTGATCTGGTAAGAGGACGCCGCAGTAACGCAAAACGTATTGCCGAAGGCATGGTAGAACCGACCCTGTCCGCTACTCCCGGCGATTTAAGTCTGGTACTTCCCAAGCGTATCTTAGACGGCATCATTGAAATGATCTACGCTTTGGACAAGATCGCACCCGGTACCGCCAATGACGACACTCTGCTCTACGGTGTGGAGGTGAAATTCTATAACATGGAAGTAGAACTGGACGAGCACCTGGAAAGCTGTCATAAGGGATTATATATCATCGGCGACGGCAGTGGCGTGACCCATTCCCTATCCCATGCATCTGCCAGCGGCGTCTATGTAGCAAGACAGATCGTCAAAGGCAATGAATAATAATGAAAGATGAAACGCTAAAAAAGGAAGGTATATTCTATGGCACAGACAGTTAAGATCATCTCTGACAGTACCTGCGATCTGTCAAAAGATTTATTGGAAAAATATGATATTGCCATCCTGCCCCTGCACATCCTGTTAGGGGAGACAGAGTATCGTGATGGTGTGGACATTACCCCGGAAGAGATCTTCCGATGGTCCGATGAAAATAAGACCACACCGAAGACCTCTGCACCTTCCATGACCGAGGCCATGGAAGTGATGAAGCCATTTCTGGATGAAGGCCGTGAGATCATCTGTTTCTCTATTTCCGACAGCATGTCCACCTCCGGCAATGTCATGCGTCTGGCTGCGGAAGAACTGGAAGCTTCCGATAGAGTAACTGTGATCAATTCCGCTAACCTGTCTACCGGCATCGGTCTGCAGGTAATACAGGCTGCCCTTTTATCCGCAGAGGGGAAAACCAGAGCCCAGATCACTGCTGCCATCGAAGAGATCCGCCCCAGAGTACGTGCCAGCTTCACCGTAGATACTCTGACCTACCTCTACCGTGGAGGAAGATGTAATGCTGTCGCAGCTCTGGCAGGCACCATGTTAAAGCTTCATCCCAGGATCGTAGTCGAAGACGGCGCCATGGATGCCTCCAAAAAATATCGTGGTAAGCTGAGTTCTGTCATTCTGTCCTACACAAAAGATATGGAAGATGATCTGAAAAATGCGGTTCCCGACAGAGTCTTCATCACGCACTCCGGCTGTGATCGTGAAATTGTAGAGTCGGTTCATTCCTATCTGGAGAGCCTCGGTATTTTCAACGAAATACTGGAGACCAGAGCCGGCGGTGTCATATCCAGCCACTGCGGACCCGGTACACTGGGCGTTCTATTTATCGAGAAATGATATGAATGATGCCAGGGTCAAAAGGTCTAAACCCACATGAGCTTGCTCATAAGTGGGTGAAAGACCTTAGGACCCGCCCCGATATGAGCATAAAAGTGGGATGATAATCCCACGATATGCGAATAGAGGGTAGGATTGTGAGAGTGCGTAGCACGTAACAATCCGTAGGCATCAGAGTCGGGGGCTTTTGACCCCGACATCATATGAATAGAGCAAATGAATTAGAAAGAGGTATTTATGATCCGTTTTATATTCGTTGTATTATTTGTTGTATTATTCCTGATCCTGTCCACTCCGCTTATGCTGGTGGAATGGATCATTGGCAAGTTCAATCCGGGGCTGAAGGACAAAAGTTCCCTGGCCATTGTCAACTGGGCATTCCGTCAGGTGATCCGCCTGGCGGGTACCAAAGTGATCGCCATCGGTGAAGAAAATATTCCCACCGATACTGCAGTACTGTATGTGGGCAATCACCGCAGCTTTTTCGATGTGGTCCTGACCTACGTCCGCGTTCCCAGACCTACCGGCTACGTTGCGAAAAAAGAAATGCTGAAATGGCCCCTGTTAAATATCTGGATGAAGGATCTACACTGTCTCTTCCTGGACCGCCAGGATATCAAGGCCGGGCTGAAAACGATCCTGGCTGCCATTGATAAGGTGAAAAACGGTATTTCTATCTGTATTTTCCCCGAAGGTACCCGGAATAAGACCAAGGATACTTTCCTCCCTTTCCATGAAGGCAGCTTCAAGATCGCCGAAAAAGGCAATGTTCCCATCATTCCCATGACCATTGTGAACTCTGCCGCTATTTTTGAAGACCATTTTCCCAAAATAAAAAAGGCCACCGTAGTCATTGAATACGGTAAGCCCATTTATATGAAGGATCTGGACAAGGAGACCCGCAAGAGCATGGGCACCTATGTACAGAATATAATCTCCGAGACCTATTTCAAAAACAAAGAACTGATCTAATATCTATTGTTTTCCGGTGAGGGAGACCTGTTGGGCGATCAGAAGAAGATAATCCGACGTTTTTCCCTCTTCCGGATAATAGCACACGGAATCTCTGTTTCTGCCCATCAGATAATGTAAAAAATCTTCCAATATCTCCGTATACTGATAACTGTATAAGATATAATTGGCACAGGCCAGTTCCTCCGCCCGCTTCAGCAGATCTTCCGTACCGTTGTTGACGGAAGTCACGGCGTCGATCATTTTACCGGAACGTTTTGCCAGTTCCTCTCCCTGATCTCTGATACCTTCCATGAATGCTGTGCACAGATCAATATCCACCGACTGTCTGGTAGCCAGATATGTCATGGAACCGTAGAGATATGCAGTTTCCTCCAGATAGCTTGTATTATCTTCGAAAAATTCCTTATACTCCAAAATCTGCGAACGATAGGAAGGAAGTCCCGCAGCCCGGTACAGTTCCGTCAAAGCCATAAATTTCTCCGCATCTCTGCCGGATGCTGCTGCCAGCTTTGTGTAGATTGCGGATGCGTGCTGAAGACATTGCGTTGCATATTGTACATCATATTTCTGATACAGATAACTGAATTTTGCCAGGACAGCCACATACGTCATGGTATCCGGCTCCTTATCCTCTGTCTCATTGACGGTTTTTTCCAGCCAGTCCGCAATATATTCCAGCATATCCGGAATCTCATTCCGATTATCGTCCGTAAAAACTTCCGAATACCATTCGCATGCCTCCAGCAGTGTCAGGATCTCATCCTCTGTAATGTTGCGCTCCCGGCAGCTTTCATGCACCCTTTCGCACAATGCTTTAAACAATTCCTCATAATACCTCTCCTTGATGGAAAAAGAGAGCGACTGCCCCACCCGGTCGCATTCCAGATAAAAGCTTCCCTCGCTGGTATATTCCGAAAAATCCACTGTTCCGATGTATAATTGCAGATCCTCGTTGTACTCCGGCTGCTTTACCTTCCCCCGATATACGATCTCTCCGGACTCTTTATCGATCAGCCGGAAACTTTCCACCGGTTCCCGGCTTTTGACGATTGCCTGCTTTTCTCCGTCTCCTGCATACCCCTGCTGATCCACCAGTACATTAGGAGTAAATGTCGGAATGGTATAATTGATTATCGGGGTATTTTCCATTGCCATATCCGCAATACTGACATGTCCCGTCTCGGCAGAGGTATTGCCACAGGCGGTATTCCCTATGATATTCACGATGAACAGCAGCGACAATATTGCTGCATATTTTCTGTTGTATTTCAAATTGGTCCTCCGCTCAATCTCCCGGGAGATTACAGTACACGATTTTTCCATTGATAATAGTATAAACGGTCCACATGAAAATTTCCATAGGTATTCTGTATATCCATCAGTGGAACAATGCCTCCCCGTTTAACGGATCTCCATTATGCGTCAGGGCAAAATACACATTGCTCCCCTCAGCACTGTAATATTTTGTAGGCGCCGCTACACTGCCGATAGTTTCACCCGGATTCACATAAGCATTTTCCTTGACGGTAATCTCCGCCAGTTGTCCGTAAGTGGCCTCATAGCCGTCTCCCAGATCCAGCGTCACGGCCTTGCCGATCTCCTCATTTTCAAAAATCGAAGTTACTTTTCCCTGCGCACAGGCGGTTACCGTCATGCCTTCTTCCGCGGAAAAGATCGTAGCCGGATTGTACTTGTACTGATCCAGTGTGGCAAAGTAAATGCTCTTGTCCATAGAGTAATGCATCAGAATATCACTCTGTACCGGTTTCTGCATTCCATCGCTTTCCGTAAAATGCAGGGTTTTCTCTACTGTCAGCTCCGGCATCTGCTGCTCTGCCTCCGCAGCCTCCTGTAAGGTCTCCTGATCTGTCAGTCCCGGGATCTCCACATGGCCGGAGCCCACCTCCTGGGGAAGATAATCCAGATCATCCTCCGTGACCGGTGCTGCCGCGATCTCATTTCCGGCTGTGTTATTCGCGGTCAGTTCCGGAATATTCTCTTCCTCCTTCAGCAAATGCTCCTCATTATATTCGGATATTTCCTGCATTTTGTCATCCGCATTGTTTTCAAGTGCAGTGAAGTCCAAGGTATAGCCATCATCCTTGGACTCCACATTCTGCCCCTTCATATAGACCCCCGTCATGGTCAACGCTGCCAGAACAAAGGCCGAAGAGGCCAACATTATAATACGCTCTTTATGAATACCGCTTTTTTTATTTCTTCTCATATCCGCATCCTTCCTGTTCCCTGAACCAACTTTCTGCTATACAATCGTTTCAACCACTTTCCCTGGTTTATCCTATAGTCTTGCCCGATTCGAAGGTTTTATTCAGGATGCATTTTCCATTGATCTTTATTGGTGTTACGCTTTTTGGGCATAAGCTGCCATGTCTACATGCTGCACAGTACCCACATTTCCGTTTTCATATAAGAAAATACCGGTCTTACGGATCGCTCCGTTCGTTGCATTGGCTTCTGTCGCACCGTCCCGGGCCGTTCTGTCTCCCTGTAAGGTAAAATCTGTGGAAACATTTTGCAGACAGATTGCACCGACACCCTTGTCGGAAAGTTTGTACAATACGTCATTGCCCTTTTCATCTTTGCACCAGATTTTTAATTTTGACCAGATGGAATCATTCTCATCGATCCAGCCGTTGCCGTCCTCATCATACCGTGCCAGGTCCGCAAATCCGTCACCGTTCCCGGTTCCGAACAGTTCACTGCCGTCATTGATGATGCCGTCTTCGTTTTTATCCAGTGCAAGATAACCGCTGCCCTTTAACATGGAGATCTCTTCTTCCTCACCGTCGGCATCCAGGTCAAAATAAAAGGTCTGATCCGACAGCTCCGTCGCATCGGTATCCAGATTGATCACCAGCGGATCATATAGGGCAAACTGTGCTACATTCAGTTCTTCTCTGTAGTATTCCTCACACCTGCGGCTCATATTTACATTGACATTAAAATTGATCTCTCTGCCGTCCTTGGTACGCACGGTTCCCACGGTAGAGAAGCTGGTGTCCTCCTGCTCTATGCTCCAGCTCTCCCCGACATAGTTCAATACTTTTACGCGGGAAGTCACCTGCGGAAATACATCCGATGCAGGTGTTGCCATAGCTGTTTCCTGCGTGCCGCCACTCCAACCGTTTTCCTGCATCCAGTCATGCAGAGTACTGTTCCGGGATGGGAACAATAAATCAAAAATATAACGTACCGTATATTCCCGGATGGTGGACAGTGTCTGTTCACTGGCGCTGCTTCGCATATTCCATCTCGCGGAGGATACCAGAAAACGGCTCTGCCAGTCTTTTGCGGTCATGGCAGTATTCTCTGCGGTATTCTCCTGTTCCCCGGTGTTCTGTGCTGTATCCTCTCCTTCCGGTGTCTTCTGTCCCTTCGTGGATACATCTGTCAGCCCTGCCTGATAATCCGTTATCTCAAAGCGTCTGACGCTTGTCTTAGAAGTATGATAACTTCTGGCGGAATCCATTCCTATGCTTGCGGAATCAATTCTCAAATCTGTAATTTTCTCCTTTCCCCGACCTCACCATACAGGGCGCGCTTCCTGTAAAGCTTAATCGTTCGCTACCACATGTGATATCGCATGGCTGAACGGTTAAGTCAAAAAAATGGTAACAGAACAGAATATTTTAATATTATTCTATCCGATTACCATCCGTGGTGTCGTTATCAAACTATATAAAAAATAAGTAGCAGGAAGTGACCGGCCTTGTCACCTCTCTGCTACTTATATCGTCCATATAGGGCGTTTTGTTTAGTCTGAATTTATTGCTGTGTGGGTGCAGCAGGTGCACCGGGTGCGGGAGGTACCGGTTTCCCGGCTGCTTTCAGCTTCGCGGCGATCATGCCGGCTACCATCTCTCTGGTAACCACGATATTGCCACCGAAGGGATTGATGACAAATCCCAGTGCCGGACTGCTATTGCCCTGTGCATCCTTGCGCAGCAACATTCCCGCATAATCGTCAAAATTCATAGCGAACGTCTGCTGGTTCTCTTCGTCCTTCCACTTTTTTAATTCCATCCAGTCTGTGAAAGCCATGAAGAATTTCCGTCCGTCCTCTGTAGATAACATGGGGAACTGGACTTTTGCATCACGGGGAATTCTCACCTGTCCCTTTTCATCCGGCTGGGGCACAGGATCGATCACTACCGGAGCCAGGAACTTTGCTTTCTGAAGCTCCTCCAGGAACATCTGTCTGTGTTCCGGTGTATCTTCTGCTTTTAATAATTCGATAGATCCTACCATCATGGGGTTGGATACCGGTTTGTTAAATTCCATATTTTTGCTCCTTATACACGATTATAGTTGATTAAGCAGCCCTTCAGGATAATCTGGCGTTCTTCATCGGTCAGTTCGCCTAACTTCAGGGAGAATTCCTTCATGCCCTCTCCGGGTGTTACCACATAAGCTTTGATCTCTTCTGCCTTGTCTTCCACGGCTTTCTTGATGCCGGGAACGAACAGATAATCCAGATTCTTAAAAGGCAGATCCCCGGGCTGGATGAGGAAGGGAAGCATACCCCAGTTGATCAGGTTGGAACGATAACGCTTGGTAGCATACTCGTTGGCGATGTTCGCCCAGCCGCCCAGTACCTTCTGGCAGGAAGCAGCCTGCTCACGGGCAGAACCGTCTCCGGGCTTCACTGCGAAGATTGTGGAACCGAATCCGGTGTTCTTACGGTCAGCCTCGGGATACTGTTTCTTCACTTCGCCCATGACATCCTTCAGTACAGGAACCGCCTGGCAGGGATGTCCGCCGTTCATACGCTCTTTCTCTGCCTTCTGGATCTCTTTGGCACGTCCTACATACTGCGGATCCTTACGGCTCAAGGTGAACTCTGCCAGTCCCAGAGGATTGGAACGGTAGGAAGAGGTCTCACCGGAAGGGATCAACTCATCGGTGGTGGTTACAGGATCGTGGATCTCGGATACTACCTGTAATACCAGATTTTCAGGCAGCGCATCCATAGCGGGCCAGTCCTTGATATTGGGGCCGAACTGGATCTCTACGCTCTCGTCTGCCACACCGTGGGAATCGAATACACGGTTCTTATAAATATTGCTGTCGAAATGATATTTATATTTTCCGAAGTCGCCGTCGAACTCTGTTGCGGGAGTCAGCACGCCCTTGTTAGCTGCGGTAGCTGCGATAGATCTTGCATCCATCAGAGCTACGGAAGCGATCTGGCCGTTCTGCAGCTTGGAGCCTTCACGGTTCGGGAAGTTTCTGGTAGAATGACGGATACTGAATGCGTTATTGGCAGGGGTATCTCCGGCACCGAAGCAGGGGCCGCAGAAGGCTGTCTTCATGACTGCACCGGTCTCTAAGATGGTCGCAGCACAACCGTTACGGATCAGCTCCATGTATACGGGCATAGATGCGGGATATACGCTTAAAGTAAATTCATCCGCACCGATGTATCTGCCCTTCAGGATATCGGCTGCTGCACAGATATTCTCAAATCCGCCGCCGGCACAGCCTGCGATAATACCCTGATCTACGATAAATCTGCCATTTTTTACTTTATTCTTCAGAGTAAAGTCTACGGCACCGTCCAGGCTTACTTTCGCACGTTTCTCGGTCTCATCCAGAATATCCATCAGATTCGCATTCAGCTCCTCAATGGTGTAAGTATTGCTGGGATGAAACGGCATGGCGATCATGGGACGGATCTTGTCCAGATCCACCTCTATGAGACCGTCATAGTAGGTTACCTGACCGGGATTCAGCTCCTTATAATCTTCCGTACGTCCATGAATCTCATAAAACTCACGGATCTGGTCGTCGGTCTTCCAGATGGAGGACAGGCAGGTGGTCTCTGTAGTCATGACATCAATACCGATACGGAAATCAGCACTCAGGGAAGCCACGCCGGGACCTACGAACTCCATTACTTTATTTTTCACATAACCATTCTTGAATACGGCACCGATGATTGCCAGTGCCACGTCCTGAGGACCGACACCCTTCACGGGAGCACCCTTTAAGTATACGGCTACCACGCCGGGCATATTGATATCATAAGTCTGATTCAGCAGCTGCTTCACCAGCTCGGGACCACCTTCACCCATAGCCATGGTACCCAGAGCACCGTAACGGGTGTGGGAATCAGAGCCTAAGATCATTTTGCCGCCGCCGGCCAACATCTCTCTGGCGAACTGATGAATAACTGCCTGATGAGGGGGTACATAGACACCACCGTACTTTTTCGCACAGGTCAGGCCAAACATGTGGTCATCCTCATTGATGGTGCCGCCTACGGCACACAGAGAGTTATGACAGTTGGTCAGTACATAGGGCATGGGGAACTTCTGCAGTCCGGATGCTCTTGCGGTCTGAATGATACCTACAAAGGTAATATCATGGCTGGTAAGCTTATCGAAGCGGATCTTAAGCTTGTCCATATTGCCGGAAGTATTATGCTCCCGCAGGATACCATATGCCATGGTGTTTTTCGCTGCTTCTTCTCTGGAGATCGTAATGCCGGTCTTCGCCTGTATCTGTCTGGCTGCTTCGGAGGTATCCGCTACAATATCTGTACCGTTTACCAGGTAAGCGCCGCCCTGTGTTAACTGAATCATGCTCGTCCTCCTGTTATTCCACTTCTTATGCATAGATAGAGTGCATCTTGTGTGCACTTCTTTCATTATACTGGATTGTTTTCTCAGATGCAATGATCTTATAGGATGTTTTTGCACTTGAGTGTACGTAAAAAAATACCGCCTATAGAGCGCAACAGTCTCTCCAGGCGGTATGACTTCTTTTTTAAGTTCTTAATTATTTCAGTACTACCTTATCCAGATGCCAGATCTCATCCACATACTGCTGTATAGTTCTGTCAGATGTGAACTTGCCGGAGCATGCCACATTCAGGATGGCGCTCTTCGCCCAGTTGTCCTCGTCGCGGTAAGCAGCTTCCACTCTCTTCTGTGCTTCTGCATAGGACTTGAAGTCCTTGAGGATGAAGTAGGTGTCTGCCTTGGCCGTGCACTGGGTGTTCAGCAGGGAATTGTACAGCGGGCGGAACAGCTCGGGATCTCCCGGTGCGAAGGTTCCGTTGATCAGCTGCATCAGTACCTTGCGGACATCCTGATCATTGTTGAAGATCTCCATGGGGTCATATCCGCCATGGTTCTCATAGTTGATAACCTCCTGTGCGGACAGGCCGAAGATGAAGGCATTCTCTTCGCCCACTTCTTCTACGATTTCCACGTTGGCACCGTCCATGGTTCCCAGGGTCAGGGCACCGTTCAGCATGAACTTCATGTTACCGGTACCGGATGCTTCCTTACTTGCGGTAGAGATCTGCTCGGAGACATCTGCTGCCGCAAAAATGATCTCTGCGTTAGATACGTTATAGTTCTCGATAAATACAACCTTGATCTTGCCGTTAATAGCGGGATCGTTGTTAACCACATCCGCTACGGAGTTGATCAGCTTGATGGTCAGCTTTGCGTTACGGTAACCGGCTGCTGCCTTCGCGCCGAAGATAAAGGTTCTGGGGTAGAAATCCAGTTCCGGATGCTCCTTCAGTTCGTTATACAGGTGCATTACATGCAGAATATTGAGCAGCTGTCTCTTGTACTCATGCAGACGCTTTACCTGTACATCGAAGATGGATCTGGGATCTACTTCGATACCGTTGTGCTCTAAAATGTATTTTGCCAGACGTACTTTGTTCTGGTACTTGATGTTCATGAACTCCTGCTGTGCCTTCTTGTCATCCGCATATACCTTCAGGCGGGAGATCTGAGGCAGATCGGTGATCCAGTCGTCACCTACGTGAGCCGTTACCCAGTCAGCTAACAGCGGGTTTGCATGCAGCAGGAAACGTCTCTGGGTGATACCGTTGGTCTTATTATTGAAGCGCTCCGGGAACATCTCATAAAAGTCCTTTAATTCCTGGGTCTTCAGGATCTCTGTATGCAGTCTTGCAACACCATTGACAGAATATCCGGCTACGATTGCCATATGTGCCATCTTCACCTGTCCATCGTAGATGATCGCCATCTTACGGATTTTCTCCTGTACATCCACACCGGGTACATTGCTGTACTTCTGCTGGATATCGATGATGAATCTGCGGTTGATCTCCTCTACGATCTGGTAGATTCTGGGAAGCAGTCTGGAGAACAGTTCGATGGGCCATTTCTCCAATGCTTCCGCCATGATGGTGTGGTTGGTGTAAGCACAGGTCTTGGTGGTGATCTCCCACGCTTCCTCCCAGGTCAGATAATAATCATCCATCAGCACACGCATCAGCTCTGCGATCGCTACGGTAGGATGGGTGTCATTCAGCTGGAAGGTAACCTTCTCATAGAACTTATGGATATCATCATGCTTTCTCATGTACTTCTCTACAGCTTCCTGTACGGATGCGGAGATGAAGAAATACTGCTGCTTCAGACGCAGCTCCTTACCTGCATAGTGATTGTCGTTGGGGTACAGAACCTCTACGATGTTACGTGCCAGGTTCTCCTGTTCTACCGCTTTCTGGTAATCGCCCTTATCAAAGGAATCCAGCTGGAAGCACTCTACGGGCTCCGCATCCCAGATACGCAGGGTGTTTACAATGCCATTGCCATAACCCACGATGGGGAAATCAAACGGAACCGCCTTAACGGACTGATAGCCCTCCTGGGTAAATACGTTTCTGCCGTTCTCATCGGTATGCACACTGACATAGCCACCGAATTTCACAATTTTCGCATACTCAGGTCTGCGCAGTTCGAAAGGATTACCATTCATCAGCCAGTTATCGGGAACCTCTACCTGATAACCGTCGCGGATCTCCTGCTTGAACATACCATAACGATAACGGATACCGCAGCCATATGCAGGATATCCCAGCGTTGCCAGGGAATCCAGGAAACATGCTGCCAGACGTCCCAGTCCACCGTTACCCAGTGCTGCATCCGGCTCCTGGTCCTCGATCAGGTTCAGATCCAGTCCCAGTTCTTCCAGAGCTTCCGCTACGGGCTTATATGCCTTTAAATTGATGAGGTTATTGCCCAGTGCTCTTCCCATCAAAAACTCCATGGACATGTAGTAGACCATCTTGGGGTCTTCCTTCTCATATGCCTTCTGGGTCTCCATCCAGTTCTCTACGATACGGTCCTTGATCGCATAAGATACTGCCTGGAAGATCTGCTGTGCATCTGCTTCTTCCAGATTCTTACGATACAGGGTGCGCACATTATATTCCACACTTCTCTTGAAGAGCTCCTTGTCGAACTCTTTTGCCTTTACCGGCTTCTCGCTGGCTGCTACTGATTTTTTCACCTATGTTCTCCTCTCCATTACCTCTCCGGTACTGTACTCTTCTCAAGATATTCCGCACCGGATAGCGTTATGATTTCATCCATATTCTTAACCAAATACAGGTAATATTATAACAAACTTCCATGCGCATTCCAACTGTTTTCGCCGGTTTTCGTAAGTTTCGTAAATGTTTTTCCGAAACAGAAAAGATTCTGCGGTCCCCCTTCCGGAAAACCACAGAATCTTTATCTTTATACTCTCTCCACAGCGATCACTGCGTTCTCGCCGTTGATATTCCATTCCTTCGATACGCCGTATTCCGCACCGCTTGTCAGTTCGTCAGCCAGAACCTTGCCACTGATGGCTTCTTTGTTCTTCTGTGCGATCTCGGACAGCTTATCGTTGCCATTGATGGATACGCGGATGTGATCGGTCACTTCGAAGCCGCTCTCCTTACGCATAGTCTGGATCTTGCTGATGATCTCGTATACGAAGCCTTCCTCTACCAGTTCCGGTGTCAGGTTGGTATCCAGGACAACGGTCATCCGATTGTCCTCCTGAGATACATAGCCTTCCTTCTGTGCCATGTCGATCAGCAGATCGTCCTTGGTCAGTTCCACAGCCACACCGTCTACATCGAACTTTAATGCGCCGTCTGCATTCAGCTCATCCATTGCTGCATTGCCATCGAGTGCTGCAAGGTGCTTCTGGATGCCGCCCAACTGTTTGCCATACTTGGGTCCTACGGTACGCAGCTGAGGTTTGAAGGTGTAAGAGGTAAAGTCACGTACGTCATCGGTAAATACGACTTCCTTGACGTTCAACTCATCCTCGATGATCTCCTGGTAGAACTCACTTAAGGTGAAGTCTGACTTGATATACATTCTGCTGATAGGCTGACGATTCTTGATGGCAGCCTCGTTACGGCATGCACGCCCCATTACTACAGCATCCAGTACATCTTCCATATCCTCTTCCAGCTTCTTGTCGATGTGATCCTTGTTCACTACCGGGAAGTCACACAGATGGATACTCTCGGGTGCATTTGCATCGTTGCTTCTTACCAGGTTCTGGTAAATATCCTCTGTCATGAAGGGGATCATGGGTGCGGCTGCCTTACAGATGGTCACCAGTGCGGTGTACAGCGTCATGTAGGCATTGATCTTATCCTGCTCCATACCCTTTGCCCAGAAACGCTCACGGCTGCGTCTTACATACCAGTTACTCATCTCATCGACGAAGTCCTGCAGAGCCTTGGCAGCCTCGGGGATACGGTACTGATCCAGATTGCTGTCTACTTCTGCAACGGTAGAGTTCAGCTTGGACAGCAGCCACTTATCCATTACGGGCAGTTTGTCGTATTCCAGTGTATATTTGGAAGCGTCAAAATTATCAATGTTTGCATACAGTACGAAGAATGCGTAGGTGTTCCACAGGGTACCCATGAATTTACGCTGTCCTTCCTGTACGGCTTTGCCGGAGAATCTCTTCGGCAGCCAGGGTGCGGAACTAGTGTAGAAATACCAACGGATGGCATCTGCACCGTAGGTCTCCAGTGCGTTGAAGGGATCTACCGCATTGCCCTTACTCTTACTCATCTTCTGACCATTCTCATCCTGTACATGACCCATAACGATAACGTTCTTGTAAGGAGCCTTATTGAAGAGCAGAGTAGATTCTGCCAGCAGAGAGTAGAACCATCCACGGGTCTGGTCCACTGCCTCGGAGATAAAGTCAGCGGGGAACTGCTGCTCGAACAGATCCTTGTTTTCAAACGGATAATGATGCTGTGCAAAAGGCATTGCTCCGGAGTCGAACCAGCAGTCGATCACCTCGGGAACACGCTTCATCTGCTTGCCGCACTCGGGGCAGGTGATGGTGATCTCGTCGATGTAAGGACGATGGAATTCTACGGTCTTCGCCTTCTCATTGCCGCTCATCTTGTACAGCTCTTCACGGCTTCCGATGGAATGCTGGTGTCCGCATTCGCACTCCCAGATATTTAACGGAGTACCCCAGTAACGGTTACGGGATACACCCCAGTCCTGAATATTCTCCAGCCAGTTGCCGAAACGTCCCTCACCGATGGAAGCGGGGATCCAGTTGATGGTCTTATTATTACGTACCAGATCATCCTTCACAGCGGTCATCTTGATGAACCAGGACTCTCTTGCATAATAGATCAGCGGAGTATCACATCTCCAGCAGAAGGGATAATCATGCTCGAACTTCGGTGCATCGAACAGCTTGCCCTCTGCATCCAGATCCTTAAGTACCAAAGGATCTGCGTCTTTTACAAATTTTCCGGCATAAGGGGTCTCTGCGGTCAGATCACCCTTGCCGTCTACGAACTGTACGAAAGGCAGCTCGTAATTACGTCCGATACGGCTGTCGTCTTCACCGAAAGCCGGTGCGATATGAACGATACCGGTACCGTCGGTCATGGTTACATAACCGTCGCAGGTTACGAAATGTGCCTTTTTCTTCTGCTTCTTGGCGGCATCTCCCGCACACTTGTACAGAGGCTCATACTCCTTGTACTCCAGATCCTTACCAACATAAGTCTCCAGTACTTCGTAAGCATCCTTGCCTTCTTCTGCAAGACGTCCCAGAACCTTGTCTGCCAGTGCCTTTGCAATATAATAGGTATAACCGTCGGCGGCCTTCACCTTCAGGTAAGTCTCCTCCGGGTTCACACACAGTGCCACGTTGGAAGGAAGAGTCCAGGGGGTGGTGGTCCATGCCAGGAAATATGCATCCTCGCCCTTTACCTTGAAACGTACGATAGCGGAACGCTCTTTGACTGCCTTATAGCCCTGTGCCACTTCGTGGCTGGACAGAGGGGTTCCGCAGCGAGGGCAGTAAGGAACGATCTTGAAGCCCTTGTACAGAAGTCCCTTATCCCAAATGGTCTTCAGTGCCCACCATTCGGACTCGATGAAGTTGTCATCGTAGGTAACATAAGGGTTATCCATGTCAGCCCAGAAACCAACAGTACGGGAGAAATCTTCCCACATTCCCTTGTATTTCCAGACGCTCTCTTTACATTTGTCGATAAAAGGTGCCAGACCGTATTCCTCGATCTGCTCCTTGCCATCCAGACCCAGCAGCTTCTCAACTTCCAGCTCTACGGGAAGTCCGTGGGTATCCCAGCCTGCCTTACGGGGAACCATATATCCCTTCATGGTACGGTATCTGGGGATCATATCCTTGATGGTACGGGTCTCTACATGACCGATGTGGGGCTTACCGTTGGCGGTAGGCGGTCCGTCGTAGAAGGTATAGGTCTCGCCTTCCTTACGGTGTTCCATACTTTTTTTGAAAATGTTGTTGTCTTCCCAGAATTTCTCGACAGCTTTCTCACGGTCTACGAAATTCAGGCTTGTGGGTACCTGCTTGTACATAGTGCGCTTCCTTTCTTTTCTGAAACTGAGGATGAAAAAAGCTCCGTCCCGTAACAGGACGAAGCTCATGCATTCGTTAACCACCTCTTACAACATACTTCCTATATGATTCCACATGTGTCATCTCACAGGAGTGATATGCTTCCCGGTAACGGCGGGATTCCGTTCAGAACTACTGACCTGGGCTTTTGTTCTGACAGCTCAGAAGTGATTTTCACGATTCCCTTACTCGCACCGGTCTCTCACCATCACCGGCTCGCTTTGCCTTTCTGCGGAAAAGTTACTCTCTTCGTCAATGCATTTTTGATATACCGCTATTATATATCTCATTTTTTTGCGTTGTCAAGCCGGATGTTATGATTTGCTTAGAAAGCTTTTCTTTCTTGCTTTTCCGACATTTATTTCATATAATTATTTTAAGACTGATATGTGTACCGATCTTACCGGAAGGGGCAGCGATTCTATGGAAAATACGCAAAATACGCCGAAAAGAAGCGGCGGTAAAATATCATATACTCTGCAGGCGATCGGCCTGATTCCCCTGCTGGCGCTGGGGATCATGATGTTGTTTTTCACTTCCCAATGGTTCACAAAAACTATGTATCAGGAAGTGGAACGTGAATTGTATGATGCCACAAAAAGTGCCACTACACTTCTGAACGCTGCCTATCCCGGCGATTACCGGCTGGAAGGTGATGTTGCCTACCTTCTGTATAAGGGCGATGTAGATATCACCCGTGAATATTCTCTATTTGATCAATTCAAAGAGGATACCGGACTGGACATCACCCTGTTCTATCAGGATACCCGCATTCTGACGACTCTGTATAACGCCCAGGGTGACCGCATTGTCGGCTCCGGTGCTCCGGATGTGGTGATCCGTGATGTCCTGAATACCGGTGAAGATCATTTTTATATCAACACTCTGATCAATGGAAAGACTTATTTTTCCTATTATAGTCCTGTCCGCAATCAGGACGGCAGCATAGTTGGCATGCTTTTTATAGGAAAATCCAGTGCCGCCGTATCTCAATCCATTCAACGTTATGTCTATCCGCTGACATGGCTGATCATCGGTTTTGTGGCTCTCGTGGCTGTCTGCATCTATTTTTACACCAGAAGATTCGTGGCTGTATTACTCCATATTCACAGCTTCCTGTCGGAGGTAGCCTCCGGGAATCTGAACGCCACACTGGATCATTCCGTAACAAAACGCAGTGATGAATTAGGTGATATCGGTCGCTGTGCCCTGTCCATGCAGCGCTCTCTTCGTACCATGATCGAGCAGGATGCCCTGACCGAGCTGTACAACCGACGCAGCGGGGAAAAAAAGCTGCGCCAGATCTTCGAGGAAGCCCAATCCTCCCGCCATTCTTTTGCGCTCGCCATCGGAGACATTGACTTTTTCAAAAAGGTTAACGATACCTACGGTCATGAATGCGGGGATGCCGTGCTGAAAAATGTTTCTGCCCTGCTAAAGCAGCATATGTGGCGCCGTGGCTTTGCCGCGCGTTGGGGTGGTGAGGAATTTCTACTGGTATTTGAAAATGTAGATCTTGCAGAAGCACGGAAACAGCTGGAGCTTCTCATGGACAAAATCCACGAACTGGATACGCTCTATGAAGGTCAACACGTGAAGATAAATATGACCTTCGGACTGGTCTGTGAGTCTGACAAAGATGTTCATACATTATTAAAAGAAGCTGATGAGAAATTATATATCGGTAAGACAAACGGTCGTAACCAGGTGGTATCTTAACCCGGTTACGACCGTTTCTTATTTGTTTCTGATCTTGTTATCTTTAACCTTGCAAGCATTCCGGATTCAACAGGAAATCATAAATATTGATTGTCAGAATACCATATTCATCATAATATGGCTGCACAATATCTTTTGTAATGACAATTTTCTTAAAAGAGTCATCAATCTTCCGGAACGGTCGGATTTCCTGCGTCCGCTTTGCTTCATCCGGAAGAGAATATGCCGATTGAATGTAATATCTGGCAGAACCAAGATTGCAGACAAAATCCACTTCCAGCTGCCTGCGGTTTACCTTTCCTTCCAAATCTTTTTCTGCGATAGGGACAACACCTACATCCACACTATATCCCCGCATCCGGAGTTCGTTATAGATTACATTTTCCATGGAATGTGTCTGCTCCAACTGCCGGAAATTAATTCTGGCATTCCGAAGCCCCAAATCAGAAAAATAATATTTCTTAGGAGTCTCTATATATGACTTTCCCTTAATATCATAACGCTGTGCTGACTCTATCAAAAAAGAATCTTCAAAGTAATCCAAATATTTCTTTATGGTTGCAGAAGTAATTTTAGATTTCTTCACGGTTTTAAAAGTGTTCTTTAGTTTTTCCGGATTGGTCAACGAACCGATCGCAGAGGAAAGAATATTTAGCAGATCTTCCAATTCCCCAATATTCTTTATACGATTCCGTTTCGTAATATCACGGATATAAATTTCGTTAAATAAATTCTGCAGCGCTGTTGCCTTATCCCCGGCACCATCCCGCAGAACCACTAATGGAATTCCACCGTAAAGCATATATTCAGATAACCCGGTATATTTATCTCCGTTATGAACAGACATAAATTCAGCAAAGCTGAGAGGGTACATATGAATTTCATCACCCCTGCCTGCAAATTCCGTAGCAATATCCTTTGACAACAGTTTTGCGTTACTTCCCGTCACAAACACATCAATATTCTCTTTGCGAAGGTATCCATTCAAAACAGCCTCAAAACAATCCAGCATCTGAATTTCATCCAACAGCAGATAATATATTCCCTCTCCTGTAGTTTTCGACCGAATATATGCCATAAATTTCTCCGGATCCACACCCCGCTTTTCCTTTTCGATCTGAATAAGACTTTCACCGATCAGGTAAAGATCATCCGCAGAATCAAAGGCAAACCGTATAATATGGTCTGCTTCCACACCGGAATCTAACAAATGATGATAGAAAATGTTATTCAGCAGATAAGACTTACCACATCTTCGAATACCGGTAATCACCTTGATTAATCCATTGCTCTTTCTATTTATTAACTTTTCCAAATAGAAATCTCTGCGAATATCCATATATTTTCTCCCTGGAATAGATTTTTGCAACTAGTTGCACTTTTCTATTCTATTATATGGATAATTTAACTGAAAATCAATATACTTGCTTCATTTTTGGAAAAGATTTTTGCAACCGGTTGCACTTTTCTATTCCAAATTGTAAATAAACAAAGTAATTATTTATTGTTCCATCTGTCTGCCCAGGAAGCCTGCCGCAGACAGAGCCAGTTTCTGCTCCACTTCTCCCATTTTGCTCTTCCCGTCATTTTCCAACAGGATCACACTTCCGATGATGTCCCCTTCGCAGATGATCGGCGTGATCAGCTGCCAGGCATAGTCCACGGCAATGTCTTCCGCAATGTTGACATAGTTGCGGTCTCCTTTTGCGGCAATCACAGTCTCTCTATTATTGACCTTCTCTTCCAGTTGACGGCTCACGGATTTATTTAACAGTTGCTTACAGCCTCCTGAGACGGCGATGAACTGGTCTCTGTCCGCGATCAGTGTGGCATGTCCCGACACCTGTGCCAGGCTCTCCGCATACTGTTTGGCAAATGTGGTCATCTCTCCGATAGGGGAATATTTTTTCAGGATGACCTGCCCCTCTCTGTCGGTGAAGATCTCCAGCGGATCACTCTCTCTGATGTGTAACGTGCGGCGGATCTCCTTCGGGATCACGATGCGTCCCAGGTCATCTATTCTTCTTACAATTCCGGTTGCTTTCATTGATAAACCTCCTGCTTTCCAGATTATTTTCCATAATTGTGCTGTGTGGGTAGTATGTGGAAAGCATGGAGAAATTATGTGACATTTACCAAAATGTTTTTTTCTTTGTATTTCCTATATTTCTGTGTTACACTTAATCTACTTGCGACAAAATATTAAGTGTGGGAGAGATTAAACTATGAATCACAAAAATAATAACAGAAGTTCGTTTTCCGGCAAGATCGGTTTCGTCCTGTCTGCTGCCGGCGCCTCGGTGGGACTGGGCAATATCTGGCGTTTCCCGTATCTGGCAGCCAAATACGGCGGTGGAATCTTCCTGTTGATCTATATTATTCTGGCGCTTACCTTCGGTTATAGCATGATCGTGGCAGAGACTTCACTGGGACGCATGACAGGTAAAAGTCCCGTAGGTGCCTTTCATTCTTTCGGGAAGTCCAAATGGCTGTCCTTCGGCGGATGGATCAACGCTATTATTCCTATTCTGATCGTTCCTTATTATTCCGTCATCGGCGGATGGGTGATCAAGTATCTGGTGGAATATGCCAAGGGTCACGGACACGATCTGGCAACGGACGGTTATTTTTCCACGTTTATTTCCAATGGTGTCTCTACTGAGCTGTGCTTTATCGTATTCACTCTGTGTACTCTGGGAATCATCTACGCCGGTGTCCGCAACGGTATCGAGCGCGTATCCCGCATTATGATGCCGATCCTGGTAGTGCTCTCCGTGGTCATCACCGTCTATTCTGTTACCAGGCCGGGAGCACTGAGCGGTGTGAAGTATTTCCTGATCCCGAATCCTGCGAATTTCTCCTGGATGACAGTCGTAGCTGCCATGGGACAGATGTTCTACTCTCTGTCCATTGCCATGGGTATTCTCATTACCTTCGGCTCTTATATGAAAAAAGATGTCTCCATTGAAGGTTCCACGAAAAATGTGGAGATCTTTGATACTGCCATCGCTATCATGGCAGGTCTCATGATCATTCCCGCCGTGTTCGCATTCTCCGGCGGAGATCCCGATACCTTACAGGCTGGTCCTTCCCTGATGTTCATCACACTTCCCAAAGTCTTCGACAGCATGGGCATGGGCACCTTCGTAGGTATTATGTTCTTCGTACTGGTACTGTTCGCAGCCGTGACCAGCTCCATTGCGCTTACCGAAAGTGCTGTGTCTACTTTCGAGGACGAGCTTGGCTGGGGTCGTAAAAAATCTACCGTGATCATGGGTGTGATCATGCTGGCACTGGGAACGTTATCCTCACTGGGTTACGGACCGCTCGGTGCTGTGAAGATCATCGGCATGCAGTTCCTTGATTTCTTCGATTTTCTGACCAACTCCGTAATGATGCCTATCGCTGCCATCACCATCTGTCTGCTGGTATCCCGCGTCATCGGAGTAAAGGCTGTGGAAGAAGAAGTCATGCACGGAGAAGCCGCTTTCCGCCGCAAAAAGATATTCAATTTCATGATCAAGTATCTCTGCCCGGTATTTGCTGCGATTATTTTATTAAGCTCCGTGGCAAATGCATTTGGATGGATTAAAATGTAATGATCCGTCCTGTCTCCGCGTTCACTCTATGCGAAATCGAGATTACGGTACGTCCTTTGGAAGCCCTCTTCAGTGCCTGCAGCACCTCTTCCTCGGTCTGGGCATCCAGATTTGCCGTAATCTCATCCAGCAGAAGGAGCTTCGGCTTCGCCACGGCGGCTCTGGCAATGGATAACAGCTGCCACTGCCCCTGCGAGAAGATCTCCGAAGTACAGAGCGTGTCATAGCCTTTTTCCAGCTGTTCTATCGTTGCATCCAGTCCCGCAATTCTTGCAGCCTCCCGTACCTCTTCCATAGTAAAAGAATCGTCATACAGCGTGATCTGATCCTTCACGGTACCGGGTACCCTGTGAAAAGTCTGCTCCACATAGCCGTACAGGCTGCGCTTTTCATTTTCCGGAATCTGAAAAGCATCTCTTCCCTGAATCAGCACTTTACCCTCTCCCGGCTGATAAAGTCCCAACAACAGTTTGAAGACCGTACTCTTCCCTGCTCCGGTTCTTCCGGACAGTGTCACCTGTTCTCCGGGATACACTTTGAAGCTTAAGTGATGCAGGATTTTACGGCTGTCATCCTCATAAGCAAAGGTCACGTTTTGCAGTTCCACAAACGGCGTCTCTTCCTCTGTGACCACCGGAGTCTCCAAATTCCGTACTCTCTCCGGCAATTCCTCCAGCGCATAGAATTCATTGATCCGGTGCACGCCCGCAATGGCGGACTGTATGGTCTGAATCTCCATTCCCAGACTCTCCACTGGGGTAAAGATCTGGGAGATATAGTTAATTACCGCTACCGCTGTACCTGCAGACATGCCGAACAGTGTCAGCACCTTTGCATTACCGGAGGCAGAAAACAGCATCACAACCGCCACCACGATAGCATTCAGGATCAGGATCACCGGGGAATAAATAGCATCATAGAAATTCGTGCGATCTACCGCGCGATAACTCTCCGCAATATATTCATCATACCGTTCCTCCATATAGCGCTCTTTTCCCAGCGTATGAATGGTGCGGATATTGTGCAGCGTCTCCGGCACATGTCCGGAGGCTCTGCCCACAGCACGACGGTTCTCGATCTGGGCTTTCAGCATGTTTTTCTGCACCGTCCGGGTGAACCAATACAGAAATGGTAGCAGGATCAAAAGTACGATCGCCAGTCCTCTGTTTTTTAACCAGATCACCACCAGGATACTTATAATCTTACAGGCATCGGCGAACATGCTGATGATTCCGGAGGTAAACAGGTTCTCCACCGTATCCACATCTCCTACGAACCGGGATACGATAGTACCGGGCTCCTGTTTCGTCAGTTCCCCTGCCGTCAGGTTCGTGTATTTCTCCATCATGCTGCTCCGCAGTGCGTGGGTGATCTTCTGACCGAAGACCGTCAGCAGACCTTCCCGAAGGCTTTCGGTCAGCCCGGTGAGCACCGTAAAAGCAAAATACAGTATCACCAATGCAACCGGAACTGCGTTTCCTGCGGTGATCGTATCCACGATACTTCCCAGGATCCAGGGCGGCAAAAGCGCGGTTACAATGGCACCTGCGACTGCCAGCACGATTCCCAGTGACAACCCTGCATAGCCTGTCACAGTCTGCCGGATCACGCTGCGGACATTTTTCACATTCTGTCTCTTATTTTTCTGCATCTGTTTATTTTTCTGCATGATCCGGACCTCCCTCCTGCGTACTGTGTGCATCAGCGCCATCCGCCTGTGCTTCATACAGTCTCGCATACTCCGGGAACTTTTCAAGGATCTGTTCGTGGGTTCCTGCGGTCACTTTTCCATCCTCCATCCACAGCACCTGATCCATTTGGGGGAACATATAGAGTCTGTGGGACAAAAGGATCACGATGCTGTCCGCTGTAAACTTCCGTAGATTGGCAAAAACCTCTTCCTCCGTCTTGCGATCCAGTGCGGAAAAAGGATCGTCCAGGATCAGGACCGGACGCTTATGGCACAGGGTTCTCGCCAATGCCAGCCGCTGTGCCTGACCACCGGAGAGCCGGACGCCGCCATTTCCCACAATGGTGTCCATACCCTCTTCCATCTCTGCCACTTCACCGTCGAAACAGACTGCCTTCAGATACTTCTCCGCATCGTCATCATCGCCCAGCAGTATATTGTTACGGACACTGTCATTGAACAGCTCCGGATCATGTCCTAAATATCCCACCATGCCGTTTTGCTCTGCCTTGGTCATCCCGGATAATTCTTTGCCGTGGAAACAGATCCTTCCTTCGTAAGGGTATTCACAGAGGAAGGTCTTTCCCAATGTGGATTTACCACACGCCACTGCGCCGGTGACACCAATGATCTGTCCCGGAGTGGCTGACAGATTGAAGTCCTCATAGATCTTCTCTCCGCCGGGATAAGCAAAGCTTACATGGGATACTTCCAGCGTTCCCGGCTCCTGTACCAGGCTATCGTCCTCATAAGTGGTTTCCTTCATCAGTGGCTTGATTCGCTTCCAGGAGACCTGGGCTTTATGTACTGCATTGAATAGCTTCGCGGCATGAGAAGATTTCACGGCTAACTTCAAAAAACAGGATAAAAACGTGGTAAAGGCTGCCACATCCCATATTTTCCAGCCGGTTCCCAGCACATTTCTGCTGCCGAAATACAGGATAAACAGTACGCCTGTCATGGAGATGATCCGGTACAGCGGGGGGAACGCAGTACTCCAGATATTGGCCTTCACAGCAGATGTCTCATAATCGGTAAGGTTCGCTTCATAGGCCTGCCTGCGCTCTTTTTCTCTGCCATAGACACGGTAAGTGATAGCGTTAGTGGCTCTGTCCAGTGTTGCGGCACTTAAATCTCCGGACTTTTCCTTATAAGCAGCTCCGGTGCGTTGCACGTTACGCTTCATCTTCTCCGCCAACACATAAGATACCGGTAAAAACAGCATACCTAAGATTGCCAGCCGCCAGTCATAAAATAGCAGCATTCCCACATATGCTGCCAATGCAACACCGGTATCATAGATCTCTGTGGTAAATTTCCGCATACCCTCCGCGCAGTCGTCCACATCCAGGATTGCCTTGGTCATTACATTTCCGACACCCTCTTCTTCCAGTTCGGCACGGCTTCTGTGCACCAGGCTGTCATACAGCGTCTCTTTCATATCTTTATTTATATTATTGGCAAACCGCCGCACATAGAAACGCTTGACATAGCGGGAAACCTGCACGATGGCAATGGATACCACATATGCGGACACCAGCACCAGCATATCCCGGTATCCGGCGTTCCCGCTCAGAATGTCCACCAGGCATCCCGTCATCCGGCCCTCAAACCACGGTCCTGCCAGCAGTCCGAGGTTATAGATCAGTCCGGAGAACGTGACTGCCAGCAGCACCGGCCACTGGGTTTTGAAATAATACAGGATCTGATCCTTTTTCACTGCCTCAGATATCTGTTTCATCTTCTCCTGCTCCTTCTTCCACACATTTTGCCACATTGACAAATCCTGCCCTTCTCACGTCACCCATCAATTCTGCTTCTTTCCTCAGCACTACATAAAAAGATGTACTATTCTCTGATTTAGATAATAGTACATCTTTTTCATCTGTCAATGTATTGACTCACTTGCGTTCATTATCTCAGGCCTTCAAAATCTCCGACAGATTCCTCTGGATCCCGGCTGCCACATCCGGTTTATTCATGGAATAGACATGAATATGTTTTACGCCGTTGGCCAGCAGATCAATGATCTGATCGGTGGCATAGGCGATGCCCGCCTGTTTCATGGCTTCCGGATTGTCTCCGAAGCGGTCTACGATATTCTTAAAGCGCTCCGGCACATTACAGCCGGACAGTTTTACGGCATTTCTCACCTGTACACCGCGGGTGATGGGCATGATGCCGGGAACGATGGGCACTGTAATCCCTGCCTCCCGCACACGGTACATAAAGTTGAAGAAGATATTGTTGTCGAAGAACATCTGGGTCGTCAGGTATTCGCAACCGGCATCCACCTTCGCCTTCAACCCCTGAATATCCGCATTTTTGTTAGCAGAATCGGGATGCACCTCCGGGTAGCAGGCACCTCCTACGCAGAAATCTCCGTTTTCCTTAATAAAACGCACCAGATCGGATGCATGGGAAAAATCCGTAAATACTTCTCCGTCGAAATCCTTTGGAATATCTCCTCTCAGAGCTAAAATATTCTCGATCCCTGCTGCCTGCATTTCTGTAAGAGCTACGCCGATGCTGCCCCTGTCAGCACAGACACAGGTCAGATGCGCCACGGTAGGCACATTGTGCTGCTTCTGAATCTCTCCTGCCAAAGCAATGGTATGTCCCTTGGTACTGCCGCCGGCGCCATAAGTCACGCTCATATAAGCAGGCTGCAATGCCGCGATCCCCAGTGCTGCTGCCTCCACATTTCCGAAATCCGTGCTCTTCTTCGGAGGAAATACCTCAAAAGAGATCGTTGCGGTATCTTTATTCAAAATATCTCTGATCTTCATACAATTCTTCTCGCCTTTCCATCATCTACATACCTTCAGGCTGCGTAATTACCCTTTGTTTTCCCGCAAAAAGATAGGCAGGAAATCCTGTTTTTCCTCTTCCTTAGTCTCACTCTCCGCAATGACATTCCGGATATTCTGCATCCGCTTATCCAGTGCCGCACTCTGCTGCGCACAGTCATACAGCTCGTCCTTCAGGAACTTTGCCTGACTCTCCGGAATGTTTTTCTTATACTGCAGCTTGTGCTCCAGGCTCGCCCAGAAATCCATGGCTATCGTACGGAACTGTACCTCCACATAGACCAGCTTCTTCGTATTCTGTAAAAAGATCGGCACCTGCACGATCAGATGGAGGCTGCGGTAACCGCTCTCCTTAGGATTCTTTATATAATCCTTGCGCTCGATCAGGGTAATGTCATCCTGGCGCAAAAAGCTCTCCGCCAATTCATAAATATCATCCGGAAACGAACAGATGACCCGGACACCGGCGATGTCACGGATATTCTCCTCAATGCCTTCCAGCGTCATGGGAATATTTTTCCGGCGGATCTTACGCAGAATACTGTCATACGATTTGACTCTGGTCTTGATCCCTTCGATGGGATTCCGATCGTATTCCAGGGAATACTCCTGATTCAATACTTTGAATTTCGTCTCCACCTCCATGATGGCGCACTGATAATACGACATCAGTTCATCCATGGGGCGCTTGTTTTTCTCAATCAGATCCAGAAATTGATCCGATAATAAATGCTGTTTGAAAAATTTTCCTCTGATGGTATCCATAATATAACTCACTCTTTTACTGTCTATTTTTTAATCAATGTCTTTTTATGATAATCTATGATAAATCATAGATTATCATAAAAAAAGCCTCCTTGCATACGGTATATTCATAGTATATACCATAGACAAGGCGGTATCAATCACTTCATAGTGAATCGATAGACTGCACCGAAAGACACCATATTTCGAGTTGAACATTTGTTCGATTTATGTTATAATGTTATTGTGTAATCGAAACGAAAGCGGATGCGATTTTCCGATTGTTAGATGCCCTCTAGTAATACAAAGGAGGGGATGCCCATGAATACAATGGAAGTACTTACTCTGTTGTTAGTTGTCTTTGCAGCTCTATCATACATCGACAGACATGGTGACGATAATAACAAAAAGAAATAGCATCCCACCGACCAAAGTGAATGCTATTTCTTTTCTAACATTTAACTGAGGGCAAATCGGAATTTTCACTTCCGACCACCTTTCTAAGTAGATTATACACTATGAGGGGTTGAGAAATCAATCCCTCTTTTCATTGAATCTTGATGATTTTATCGCATAAGCAAAACAGCTTAATACACTTTAGTCAAACGTGGTCGGCGCATTCGGATTCCGCAGTGCCTCAAAGCACATCAGTATCTGTTCCCTGGTGCATTTTTCCACCGCAAGATTTTCGGGGAGCGTGTCCTCATCAAAAAATGCAAGTCCGGCAAACCACAGAGAGCACAGGAGAAAACTTGTCCTATCTGAAATACGAGACTTACAATCTCCCCACAGCAATCGTATCCAATACTTTGGATTATGGAAAATTCGACATTCTGGATACCACACAGTATATGAAGAACACTTTGGGTGTATGGAAAGCCCTTGATTTTCAGTTTGATGCCATCTCCACCGGTTTTATCGTATCCAAAGAACAGACGCAGATGATCACGGATTTCTGCAGCGAGAATGCAGATAAATTCAAGGGACTTCCCTTAGAAACCTGTCTGGAGGTATTGGACGAATGAGCAGACCCAGAATTCAGATTACATTAATTGACCAAAAAGGAACAAAAGGCTGCCACAGGGGACATAAAATCGGCGATTCTTACGATTTTGACACAGAACGCGGTAACTTATGCCCCATGGCAATGCATGTGGCATTCCCTTATGTAGACATTCTCCGGTTCGGTGGAGAAATCCCCGGAAATCCGAAGGGAACCGCTATCTTTGCCTGCCCGGATGTGGATACGCTGAATGTTTTTAAATTCGAACGGATTGATGAAAAATAAGCGGCTCAGGCGGGTTCCGTTCAAGGTATCTTCTCCCTCTGCCACACTCATCAGCACAAAGAGCTTATCTTGCCAAGTCTCCACGCGATGCTCCACATCAATGCGCTACACGGTGTAGCAGGAGCACCTGATCAGCTGTTGAATGGCATCTTCCTTTTCTTCCGTGTGTACCACGCAGTGTCTGCATGCATCATAGCGATCCGGTCGGCAGAAATGTGCATTTATCCACAGAGCATAACTTTAGCGGAAAAAGCACCATTCTGATGGGTAAACGTACTTGCACCGCCGCTTTTTTCTGCAATATGTTGGATAGACTGGATGCCGACGCCGTTTCCCTTTCGCTTGGAGGATTGAAAAACACCGTCCTTCTCCCTGATTTCGCCGTCATAGGCATTCTCCACTTCGATCAGAAGCAGCCGCTCGGCATGCAGATATGCAGTGATTTTGATCTGCCGTCTGTCTGGTGCAGTGCGGATACTGGCTTCGAGCGCATTTTCCAACAAGTTGGACAAGACCAGACACATGTTGATCTCATCGACCGGAAGAGTCTGCGGCAGATCGAGCTTTGCATAAAAGGGAATGCCTTCGCGCTTTGCCAGGGCACAATAATAACCGATGACGCTATCTGCTGCATGGTTTTCGCAGAAGTGTATACCGAGATCCGGGATGCGGGAAATGTTTTTTTCAAGGTAGCTTTTCAATCTTTCCAGATCGCCGGTCTCAGCCAGTGCGGAAATTTGATTCAGTTGATGGCGCATATCATGCCGCGCCTGCCGCACTTCTTCGATGGCGGTTTTGAGATTCTCATAGCGTTGCTGCTGCAGGAAAAGAAGCTGGTTTTCCTGCTGTAATCTCGCGTTGCGGTTGAGACTGGTGGCCATTAGCAGGAAAATTGCGTTGAACCAGAGCAAAAGCAAAAGAAGTGCAATACTTATCACAATATATCCCTGCAATACACGACCGGTCCTGAGTGTCGTCTGATAGCGCGGGATCATAAAAAGGTTCAAAAAAATGAACACCAGCGGCAAAACCCAGAACACATACCATGTTTGCGCAAAATTATCATCCTCGACCATCACACGAACTGCATGGGTTGACGGATAGAACGCTGTCAGCACCAAAATCCAGCAAACAACATTATAAAATACACAGGCTGCAAGGCAGAACCACGGTTCGTCCGATGGCAGCTGCTTATGCAGAACAATCGCAGCACTGATAGCCCGGGACAAGCTGTTGATGCATGCAAATACTGCGCAGACAGTCAGTGCAATTGTTCCGGATTTCCAGAGGGAGATTTGGAGTGTTCCGGTATATAGCCCAATTGCAAGCAATGTGATCCCTGCCAGGGCAGACGCAGTGGACGCATGAAGCTGATAGCAGACGATCCCACCACCGATACATAATCCTGCCATCAGGGGGAGAATCCGGGCGGCAAGCTTTCCGGGAGACTGCTTCAGATAGGATTTTACAGGGAAATATGCAAGTAAAAGACCGGGGAGTACGACGGACAACTCCAGGATCGGACGCAGAATATCTTTCATCTCATACACCCCCTTGCAGCAGAAATTCCATAAATGCCTGCCTGGCAGGCTTCAAAAGTTCCTGGTTGACATATACGCGGCTGCCGTCGGTCATGCAGAAAGCGGCGGCCTGAAAATCAGCGGCATGTTCTAAATTGACAATCGTACCGCGGCCGCAGACAAAAAAGCGTGGATCTTTTTTCAGCGGCTCGGTAAATGCCTTAAAGCTTTGCCGCGTGGCAAGCGTTTTTCCGGCAGTTGTGCGAATGTTGATCATATGAGCAAAATGCTCGGCAAAGATAATGTCCCTATAGCGAAGGCGAACGTCGCTGCCACTGACTTTCACCGTCAGAATCGGCTCCGGACGCGGAAGTTTAGTGAGCATTTCAGCAAGCAGAGCGGCAAGTTCTCCCTCGGAAAAGGGCTTCACGAGGTAGTGAAATGCCCGCACCTGAAAGCCCTCCAGTGCATGATCGGTAGATGTTGTGGTGAAGATCAGAAAGCAGTCTGCATCCGTCTTCCGAAGTTCCTTTGCGGCATCCATGCCGCTTAATCCTTTCATGTAAATGTCCAGAAATGCCACAGTAAAGTGCCGTTCTTTTTCTGCTGCGAGAAAGCTCTCGCTGCTATCAAATTCTAAGATCTCCGTCTCTACACCGTACAAGCTCAGCTGTCGCTCAAGCCGCATTTTCAACAGCGCACGTTCGGTCTCGATATCATCCACTATTGCTATCCTCATATCGGACTGACTCCTTTGTAAAAAATTCCAGTGACTAAATTATATCATACCTGTCCAACACCGGCACAGTGAAAAGCTCAGATTTCGTGACGGAATTAAGGGTTTCGTGCCAAACGGCTTGAAAAGCGTTTGCATATCCGTATACTGACAAGCAGAAAGCATCAATGACGGCAGAAAGGAGGGAGTGCTGTGTACCACATTGCCGTGCTGACAAATAGTGAAACACAGGAAGCCTTTTATATAGAGCAGCTTTCACGGTTCTGCTTTGAACGCGGTCTGTTTCCCAAAATGGACTGTTACCGTGGGCAGGAGTTGTTCTTTGATGTGGCGCGTGTAAATGCGCCAACCTGCACTGTGATCGCACTTCCGGGAGTAGAAGGGTTGAATGCGGTGGAGCATCTGCGGACGCTTTTTCCCGAAACACGCATCATCTGGTGCAGCGATCTGGATTTTTCCCTGCATGCGTTTCGGCTGCGTGTAGACTATTTTCTGTTAGAGCCAATAACAGAAGAAGCGTTTCAGCAAGGACTTTCTACATGGTTAGATGGGAAAAAACGTCTGCCTTATTCCGAACGGCTCACAACAAACATAACAATGAGGAGGATTATTGATGAACAAGAGAAAAAAGATTTATTCTGTATTTAGCTTTCTTCTGGCGGGAACACTGTGCCTGTCTATGGCGGCCTGCGGTGGAACGCCCACACCGGCAGAGGACGAAACAACATCTTCTGCACCGTTATCCGGTGCACTGCCCGTGAAGGCTTTACAACCCAAACACGTGGATGAAAACCCTTATATGGCAAAAAGTGATGCAAACATCCATCACGACGGCTACAACACCGACTCAACGGATGAAATTCTGCCGCTCGGCATCTATCCGGAAATCAATGTTTCCTTTGAGACAACGAACCCGAACGCCTCACCCGCGATTTACTTTGACAACTACGGTCACGCGGTCGTGCCACTGCTCGGCGGCATCGCCATCCGTGATCTGAATGCAACAGAGACGAAGACGCTCGGCTATTTTTCACCGATGCAACATGATGGCGGCGGTTACGTCATCCAGAGTTCCTACACATTCCTTGACTCTAAAAACCGTGTCGTCTGCCCGACGAGCAACAACCATGTACTGATACTGCGTACGACAGAGGAAGATGGCAGCGTCATTCCGGAATTTGAAAAGGTTCTGGATATCGATATCAAGGCAGCTGCTGAGACCGCGCTCGGCAAAGAGCTGACACAGAATCTTCTGTCCGTGGTCTTTGACTACGACGGAAACCTTTGGTTCGCCACCGGCGGCTTCCGAATCTATCCTGAGCGGCAGCAGCAGGGTGTTCTCGGCTACATTGCCCACACAGCGATAGAATCGATTCTGAATGGCGAACAAACCGATCTTTCAAAGGCTGTCTTTGTTTACGGGCTGCCCCTTGGCGAGGGCGCAGAAAACGGCATTGCTGCCTCCAAAGACGGTGCGGTCATTCTGACGAACCAGAACTGCTATCTGTTGCGCGCGGAAGAAGGTGTGAACGTTGTGTGGTGCACGCCATATGAGAGTGTCGGTGCGAAGGTCAGTCATGATGGCGATAAGACTACCGGCGGCGGACTTGCCTGGGGTGGCGGCTGCTCGCCCACACTGACACCAAGCCTTGTACTGTTCACCGACAACGCAGACCCCGTTAAGCTTCTTGCGCTCGACATGAAGACCGGAGAGGTCGTAGCCAGCATGCCTGTTTTGGATGATCTGCCCGATGGGTATCAGGTGGCGGTTGAGAACTCTGCAATCGTTTATGACGACGGTGAAGGCACCGTCAGCACGATTGTCTGCAACTGGTTCGGCGCTGGTAACGCAGGTCTTGCCGACCCTGACAATGACTCTTCGATTCAGAGCTACGCCAACATTTATGACCAGAACTGGCTGATGAAGGGTAATGTTATGATCGCCCCGGGCGTTGAGCGGGTGGACACCCTAAAAACCGCCGATGGCTATGAAATGAAGAGCATCTGGAGCCGGAACGATTTGCGCGACACGGCGATCATGAAGCTCTCCACTGCAACAGGCTATATCTACGGTTACGTACAGGATTTGGATACCGGCATGTGGCAGTACATTATTTTGGACTTTGCAACAGGCGAAACCGTCTTCACGATGGATGTGTCCAACAAATACGGCTACAATAATATGGCCATCGGCATGTACACCGGCAGCAACGGAAATACGCTCTACTGCCCGACAGGCTATCTGGAACTGCTGCGTTTGCAGGATCGCTTTGTGTACCTGCCCGAGCTTCCGTACCGTGAGGTTGATCTTGATCAGGTGGCAAGAAATGTTCTTTCGCAGGATCAGTTTGCGCAGGATGGCGGTGAAGGTACGGTTGCAAGCTGGCACAACACCGCGACCATCTGCAACGTGCATCCCAACACCATGGTAGCCTTCCGCATGAACAACCTGTCCGGCAGTGCCTCCGATCTGACGCTCTACGCCTATGGTGCAGACGGCAAGCTGGAAAAGGTTGACTCTGAACTGTGGTCGCTCACAGACGAGACCGGAGCGAATGTGACGGAGCTGACAGACGGTGTGCTCTATGAGCTGCGCGTGACCGTCTCCGACGGCGGTGATTTCGACCTGAGCGAAACAGAAAAAGAAATCAAGCTATCCGTTGTACTTGGGAAATAAATCAAGTGACCGGAGTTTGATCTGTCGTGAACTCAGATCGTAGATGCGATGATCTGCATCCTGCCCTGTAACTCTACCTTACCGTAGCCATCAGGCAGGATCAGGTGATCGCCCTTTTTTAAATGAGTACCATTCAGGGTGCCTTCGCCTTCTACCACGCTCATGAGGATGAATGGCTTATCCTGCCAGGTCTCCACGCGATGCTCCACATCAATACGATATACGGTGTAGTAAGGGCACTGAATCAGCTGCTGAATGACATCATCCTTCTTCTCGGTATGCACCACACTGTTGTCCACGGATTTTGCGGGAACCGTGATCACATCAATACTCTGTGCGATGTGCAACTGTCGGGGCTTGCCGTTGCTCAATCTGTCGTAATCATACACACGATAAGTAATATCGCTGCTCTGTTGGGTCTCTAAGAGAAGAGTTCCTCCCTTGATAGCATGCACGGTACCGGGATCGATCTGGATGAAATCCCCGGGCTTAATGGGAATCTCTCGGATGAATTCCTTCCATCTGCCCTCATGGATCATCCGCTCCAGTTCTTCCTTCGTCTTCGCATTGTGTCCAACCACCAGCGTAGCATTTTCCTTACAGTCTAAGATGAACCAGCACTCTGTTTTGCCCAGGGATCCGTTCTCATGTACCTTCGCATAAGCGTCATCCGGATGCACCTGAATGCTGAGATCGTCCTTCGCATCAATGATCTTGACCAGCAGCGGGAAACGATCCATTCCCGTGTTTCCGAACAGCTCGGGGTGCTTCTCCCACAGTTCTGACAGCTTCATTCCCTGAAAGGCTCCGTTTCTCACGGTACCATCTCCACTCGGATGGGCGCTGATGCCCCAGCACTCGCCGATGTCATCTCCTTCGATGGAATAACCAAATTCTCTGTTTAACCTGGTACCGCCCCAGATATTGTGGGTACACACCGGATTTAAAAATATAATATCTTTATTCATGCTCCTGTTCCTGCTTTCTTTGAATCTGTCCGTGATACATTTTTATTTATACTAATAGCTCAACATTACGGTGCTGTCAATCATTTCGTGTTACCTTCTTCCCTCACCCCGGACACGATCACCGACACCAGATAGAACTCTGCCTTGTCTTCCGCATGGGTCTCCGTGATCTCCACATGTACCCGGTGTTCCCCATAGGGCAGGTGCTCTGCCACCGTTGTCAGCTGCATTTTGTCTCCCCAGGTCTCATCGAAGGTTCCGTCCAACACGCACGCCGTCTCAGGGTTCTCATCCACCACTGCCGTGGCAATGGGTGCAGGTCCGTCCTTCACTCGGCGGTATTGCACGGCGGCACCGGCCCCCCGGAAAGTGAACTCCAGATAAGCTCCTTTTTCCCCGGCGCTCCATCCGTTTCGGAAAATATCCGTGATATCTCTCTGCGGTGTCATATCTTCTTCAAAACCGCTCTTCTCCGGTGTGGAATTAAAATATTGTAGTCTCACGCAATGCTCATAGGCATTCTCTGTCAGCGGGGCCGGGAAAATTTCCTGCGGCTCTTGCGTTTTATCATGGATTACCTTTTCCAGGAAATTCGTGATCACAGATGCCATGAATTCATGCCCAAGATCATTGGGATGGAGAAAATCTGCCGTAATCTTCTCTGCCGGCAGTTTTCCTGCCGCCACAGCGGGATAGATGCTGTTCTGCATGCTGATGCAGGGCAGATCATAATGTCTCCCGATCTGCGCATGATAGTATGCAGCACTTTTACCAGTATCATAATAGACATTATGGATCAGCACCATTGCCGGTGCGCTCGCACTGCCATAAATCTGCCTCACCAGGCCTTCGTAGGTCTCGCAGAAATGCGGCGTACTGTGATCGTTCACGGAAAACTCTACAAATACCAGATCCGGCAGCCGCGGAAGCAGGTCTTCCTGTACTCTCGCCGCACCGAACTGGGAATCGGTAGCTCCGATTCCCGCATTCACGTAATCGAATTCCGTATTGGGGAACACTTTCCGAAGCCATGCAACGGTTCTTGCAGCATAGCATTGATCCGGCTCCGTCGCTGCGAATCCCTGCGTAATTGATCCGCCGATGAATCCCACCGTCAGTCTCTCCCCTTGGGCTGCCCGGCTCAGGAAATTTTTCAGTCTGCCCAGATTACCACGGTTTAAGATACCGGCCTCTTTATCAATAACATTTCCCGCACATTCTTCACATTTTAAATAGCTTTCCATCATACGCTGTCTCCAAAACCGCAAAGGACCCGCTCATCGCGGGTCCCTCGATTCTATCTTCTGCCTTCTTCTGTATCGCTTGTTGTGACCACGCTGTGTTCTTTGATATAGTCAACCACTTCATCGATGGTCGTAAACGCCAGCCCTACGTAGCTGTCTGCTGCGCCATAGTAAATGGCGATCCTGCCGCTCTCGGAATCATGAATGGTAGCGCAGGGGAAGCATACATTCGGTACGAATCCTCTCTCCTCATACCACTCTTCCGGTGTCAGCAGGAAGTTCTCACAACGATATTTTACGATGGACGGGTTGTCAATATCCAGGATTGCTCCACCGATGGAATAGACATAACCATTACAGGTTCCACTCACACCATGATAGAACAATAGCCACCCTTCGGAAGTCTCAATGGGAGCTGCACCGCCACCGATCTTCAAGGACTCCCACCATTCAGAAGACTTTCCCATCACATGTCTGTGTTTGCCCCAAAATACCATATCGGGGCTCTCACTGACGAAAATATCACCGAAGGGCGTATGTCCGCTGTCGGAAGGACGGGACAGCATCATGAAATTACCGTGTACTTTTCTGGGGAACAGTACGGCGTTACGGTTAAAGGGGAGAAACGGATTCTCGATTCTGGTAAACGTCTTGAAATCCGTAGTTTTCGCAATACCGATGGCTGCACCGTAAAAATCCTGACACCAGATGATGTAATAGGTATCTTCTACCTTCACCAGTCTGGGATCATAAGCGTAGATCGGCATAAAAGGCTTGCCTTCTTCATCTACAAACTGAATCTTATCTTTATCAAAATCCCAATGAATTGCATCTTTGCTGCGTCCCATGTAGATATAAGGAATACCGTTGACCTGTTCCCCGCGGAACACGCCAATAAATTCATCGCCATAGGGCATTACCGCGCTGTTGAAGATTCTGGCTACTCCTTCTACGGGATTTCTGCCAATGATAGGATTTTCACTATATCTCCATACCGGTGCTCCGGTATGGCCTTCGGGTTTATCCTGCCAGGGTACATTAGGTACTGCAGGGCTGATCATCTTAACCTTGCTCATTCAGGTTACCTCATTTCTGTATTATTTATCTTGCTTCCTGTTTTAAGAACTCTTCATTTCTGCGGATGAGTTCACATCTCTGTGCCACACACTCCACGCTTCTTCCGGGATCGGAAGGGGTGTGGAATACATAATCCACAAGCTTATCTATGGTAGTCGTTGCCACATGCATGCGGGTATCGCTGGATGCATAGTAGATAAAGACTTCCCCCTTCTCATTTGCGATTGCGCCATTGGTAAATACTACGTTTGAAACATCTCCCACTCTCTCTTCCCCTCTGGGACCGATCAGCAGACCCGAAGGCTCTGCGATCACTTTTGCAGGATCTTTCAGATCCGTTGCAAAAGCATAAATGACGTAACGTAAACCGGCTGCGGTATTACGTACTCCATGTGCGATATGTATCCAACCTCTGTCTGTTTTGATGGGGGTAGCGCCCGCACCGTTTTTGGCCTCGGTAATGGTGTGATATTTACGCAGACTGGTCATGCGCTCTTCGTCGATCACTGCATGAGTGATATCGTCACACAGTCCGAAACCGATTCCTCCGCCACTTCCGGTCTCGATGAAATCATCCATCGGTCTGGTGTAGAAGGCATATTTGCCATCCACGAATTCCGGATGCAGCACTACATTTCTCTGTTGGGGAGAACGAAGGGTCTTTAAATTCTCCAGTCTCTCCCAGTGTTTTAAGTCTTTAGTTCTTACAATGCCTGCAGCCGCTACTGCTGCAGACAGATCATTTACGGAGGTATCCTTGCTCTCGGAACAGAACACACCGTAGATGTAACCATCTTCATGTTTGGTGAGACGCATGTCATAGACATTGGTCTCTTCCGGGCAGGTGTCATCTAACAGAATGGGATAATCCCAGAAACGGAATCCATCGACACCATTGTCACTCTCCGCCACACCAAAGAAAGACTTTCTGTCGTTGCCTTCGATACGGGCTACCAGATAATACTTGCCGTTTAATTCAATGGCTCCGGAATTCATGACCGCATTGATTCCCAGACGCTCCATGAAATAGGGATTGGTCTCGGGGTTGAGATCATATCTCCAGGTCAGTGGAATATGTTCTCTGGTCAGAACCGGATATTCATAACGGTCGTAAATACCGTTGTAGAAATCGGACTTTATGTTTTTACGGGAAAGCAATTTCTCCTGCTTCTCTTTCTCTATGTAATAACGCTCTAACATCTCTTCATAACCTCCATGCACATTCTGCCGTTATGGTAAGGGCACTTCCAAGGCTCCACGATAGGACGGCCGGGATAGGGATTTCCTTCCGGATCCACTTCCCAGAACCATTCGGAACCGGCTCTCTTATCGATCACATGATCCCGGATAAATGCCCATTCCTTCTCGGCTGCTTCCAGATATTCCTTCTTCTCCGGCTCTTTCTCATAGCCATTTAAGAAACCGATCACAGTCTCTGCCTGTACCCACCAGACTCTGTGCACATTCACGACACCTCTGTCACATTCGTTTGCCAGAGAGTGTCCGTCGAATGCCACCTTATAGATCTGCGCAGTCAGATCTTTGGTGATGACATACATCTTCTGTGTCAGTTCCGGATCATCCAGTACCTTACAGCCTCTGTCGATCAGCCAGGCGGTCTCGATGTCGTGACCGTAGGAATGCAGATCCAGAATGGTATTGTAATGCTTATCAAAGAACACTTCCTGTCTGTGCAGCTCGGGATTGTAAACCTTCTCAGCGAACAGATCCATGATCCAAAGCAGGCGTCTGCGCACCTTTTCATCACCGGATACCCGGTACAATTCTGTATAAGCTTCAAAGACATGAAGCAGGGTGTTCATGGTCTTGTCTGCAAGGACACCGTTCTCCGACAATTTCTCATTGGATTCTGGTTTAAAGTCTCTGGTGAATGCTTCCAGATATCCCACCTCATCCATACACGTAGTCTCAATCAGAGTAAACAGCTTTTTCGCCAGCTCCAGGGCTTCTGCGTCACCGCTTGCCTCATAATAGGAGGACAGTGCATAAATGCAGAATGCCTGATTGTACGTATGCTTTGTAGTATCCTTCGGTGTTCCGTCGTAATTTAAGGACCAGTAGATTCCGCCGTATTCTTTGTCCAGACAATAATCTTTCAGGAAAGCGTATCCGTGCTTTGCCTCATCAAGCAGACTTTCGTCTTTTAACAGTGTATACGCATTGGAGAAGAACCAAGTGATCCTGCTGTTCAGGATACAGCCCTTTTCTGCTTTTTTATCCAGATTCAGATCATAATCCAGGTAGCCGTAATAGCCGCCGAACTCGTCATCTCTCATTCCTTTCCAGAAAGGAATGATCCCCTCTGTCAGATGGTTTTTAATTTCTTCCCGCATTTTCATTGTTTCTATGTTCATCATGTTCCGCACTCTCCTTTGTATTAACCCTTGACAGCGCCGGAGGTGATTCCACTGTAGATCTGTTTCTGACAGAGCAGGAATACGATCAGAGCGGGCAGCAGAGACATCAGTACACCTGCACAAATCAGATTGTATTTGCTTCCAAGAGGTCCGGTGAAGGTATACAGGGAGGTTGCTACCACACCGAGAGTCCTCTTGTCCTGCAGATACAGACTGGCGCAATAATACTCGTTATATACGCCTACTCCCTTAAGCACCATCGAAGTTACGATAGCGGGCTTCAGAAGCGGAAGAATGATCTTCCAGTAAATGGTAAAATAGGAGGCTCCGTCGATAAATGCAGATTCATCCAACGATACCGAAATGTTTTCCATGAACTGGATGAAGATGTAGATGGAGATAACATCCGTACCCATACTCATAATGATATAACCATACAGATGATTGATAAATCCAAGGTTACTCATAATCTGGTACACAGATACCTGCATGGCAATTCCGGGAAGGAGGGTTGCGAACAGGAACAGGCTGCGGATCAGTCCGTTGCCGGGAAACTTGAACCGGTTCAGTACATAAGCGAGCTGTGTTCCCACCAGGACGGAGCCTAACAGTACAAATACCAGGATGATCGCTGAATTCAGATATGCTCTGCCCATGTTGGCGCGGTTAAAAGCGTCAATAAAGTTCTGGAAGTTCAGCCAGCTTTCCGGCAGGGTCATTACATTGGTGCGCTGGTACTCTGCATCGGTCTTGAACGCCGTGATGACGCAGGATACGATGGGTAAAAGTGCCACGAAGGAGAAGAATACCAGGCTGAAATACTTAATAACGATCCAGATGACAGCGCCTGCGCTGTAATGTTTGTGGTTAATTTTCATCTTTGCCATTTTACACTGCCTCCTTCTTCCATCTTCTCTCTCTTCTGAGCCGTTTTCTTCTGGTATATTCTTCATTATCCGCATCGGAGCTTCTAAATACCAGTTTGAAGAAAAGCTTTTGTAAAATTGTTGCTGCAAAAATGATCAGTAACAGTACCACCGCCATAGCAGACGCCAGACCTACCTGCTGGTTGGTATGTGCGATCTTATCCATCAATACGAAATACGTTGCGGTTCCGCCGCCACCCTTGGTGATAACGTAGGGAGGATCGAAAGCACTCAGGGAACCTGTGATAGACAGGATCACATTCAGCGTAACGATGGTCTTGATGCTGGGTAAGATAATATGTATAAACTGTTGGAATTTATTGGCACCGTCCAGCTCTGCTGCCTCGTACATCTCGGAGTCCACGGACATGATGGCACCGATGAAAAGTACCATGTTGTTGCCGTAATAACGCCATACCGAGGAAGCCACCAAAGAGATATTGTTAACGCTCTTGTCCTTCAGCCAGAACGGAAGACTTTCTAAGTTAAATCCACACCACTGTAATACCGTATCGAATACAAATCCTCTGGTGTAGAAGAATTTGAAGATAAATCCAATGGCAATACCACTGATCAGATAAGGGAAGAACATGAATCCCTTGAACATATTGCCAAACTTGGTCTTAAAGCTAAGGATCGTTGCCAGGTACAACGCAAGTACCAGCTGCACCATTGCGCCTGCCATGTAATAAAGGCTCAGCTTCAAAGCACTGAAGCATTCATCTTTCTTAAATACGTCGATGTAGTTCCGAAATCCTACAAACTGTCTTTTGTCTACCGGGGTAGCATATTTCATTTTATAAAAACTGAATTTTACCATCTCTCCAAAAGGAAGATAGGTGAACACGAACAGCAAAAGCAGGGGAATGATCATGAAGGACAGTATGACGATGGTCTGTTGTCCGTTCCTGCTCTTTACCCATTTTTTCATGCTGAAGGGTTTTTTTGTTTTCTTCATTGTCTCTGCACCCATCGAAATACCTCCATGCCCTTCTCTCTTAGATAAGAGGGAACCGGATAAATGGTTCCCTCTCACTTCAGAAGATTAAATTAGTTACCTATTAATTACTGGATCTCTACACCACAGCTCTCCTGTGCGGAAGTCCACTCTTCGTTCCACTCGTCGATGATCTCATCGTAGGTCTTGGAGCCATCTGCTGCACACTCTACCAGCTCCTGCAGCTTGGTCTCACCGTTGTTGTTGATGTTAAGACCGGACTCAGCGTTCAGCTCGTTTAACAGATCCTCTTCGCCTTCGATCGCAGGCTCATCCACTACGAAGTCGATACCCTTGAATGCTGCGTAGAAATCCGGTAATCTGGTATCCTTGATAGCAACGGGAAGTCCGCCGCAGTCATAGGAGAATCCGGATTCTTCTGTCATGAACTTAACGAAGCACAGAGCTGCTGCCTGATTGTCTTCGGTGGTGTTTGCATTGATACCAAAGCTGTAGTCAGGGCCTACAGATGCTGCCTGCTTACCGCTGGTCAGGGTAATAGGGAACGGCATATAAGCGATATCATCGCCGTGATCGCCGGCTTCCTTCATCTGAGGAACTGCCCAGGAGCCAAGAACCATGCAAGCGATCTGACCATTGTTGATCATACCCTTACAACCTTCCCAGTCCGTGGTGGAGTAGTCTTCCTCGGTAAAGCCTTCAGCAACTGCATCGTACATTACTTTGTATACGTTGTAAGCGCCTGTTCCGTCGCCGGGATCAGCAAAAGGATTGGCTGTGTGCAGTAACTTCTGGTTCATATAAGTACTGTCTCCGGTAGCACTGCCGCTGATAGCGGGATCCCACTGGCCGCCCATTGCCCAGCCAGCTGCGTAGTTGGTGTACAGAGGAATGATGGAGCTGTCATACTCTTTGATCTGCTTTAATGCTGCGATGAAATCTTCGGGAGTCTTAGGCATCTCAGTGATTCCTGCTGCTTCGAATACTGCCTTGTTATATACGATACCACCGCTAACACCTGCGGTGTAAGGAACACCGTATACAGTGCCTTCGTACATCTGGTTGTAGTAGTTCAGCTGTCCGTCCATCTCGGTAGTAGTTCCAAGAGGAAGGAAGTATGTGCTTAAGTCAGCCTTGTCAACTGCGGGGATAAACATAACATCGCCCCAGTCACCACCCTGCAGACGAAGCAGCGTATCACTTGCATAGTCGGTGATACCTTCAATATCAACAGTGATGTTGGGATACATCTCGTTGAATGCATCAATGTAAGTCTGGAAAGGAACTGCTGCGCCGTCCTCTAACAGGTCGGTACGGTTAGTCAGGACCTTAATGGTCGTGGTAATGTCGGTGTAATCCTCACCCAAAGTAAGCTCTGCGTAATTCAGACCGGTTGTCTCGTCTGCTTCCGTAGCAGCCACGGTGGAAGCCTCTGCTGTTGCAGGTGTGTTGCTTGCGGTGCTCTCAGCTGCGCCGTTGTCGGTGCTTCCACATGCGACCATGGACAATGCCATGACAGATGCTGTGGAAAGAGCTAAAAACTTTTTCATCTTCATAATGAAATCCTCCTTAATAATGTTTGTTACATTTGATAGCGTTTACTGTTTTGTAACTTAATTTAATTATATATAATTATATTAATTAATCATCAACTATTCTTGTTTTTAATCTCTTATTCTTGCTATTTTCGTTATTATCTTCTATTTTCACAAGTTTTATTCCTATGTTTTGTATATATTATACAATTAAAACAATTGATTTGAGTTAAATTAGCTTATTTAATTAACTAATTTTTCTTTCTTTACATCCTTTGACATTGAAATAGCTTAAATAATGGTTTATAATGTATTTAAGCTTACTTCATTTTTTCAAAAAAGCATGTTTCTAATGTGAAAAACAAATTTTTCACATGAAGTTTTGTTCCTGCACAAGCTGCTAAAGCAGCCAAAGTTTGAAGCTTGCGGAAAGGCAAGGTTTTTGTATGAACATTTCCACCACTTTTCTTAACGCATTAAAGCACACTTCCTCTGATGTGGAGGGACAACGTTCCCCAGAGATCCTACTGGGACAGATCTACAAAGTATCCCTGGAAGACAAAGGCTTTTTACTGCCTCTGGCCGGTGGGGAATTCCGCCTGTTAGATCCCTTTTATTATGAATGGAACCCCTTTCCTTCTTATCTGCTGCTCTACACCTTAGAGGGTAGTGCTCTCCTTACCACCCGGGACAATGAGGTGATCCTGGATCACGAGCATCTGTTGTTCTTAGATTGCAGTCAGGGTTTCTCCCTCCGGCTGTTGCAGGGAAAGTGGCGCTTTCAGATGTTTTTCTTAAGTGGAAGGGAACTTTCTTCTTATTATAGCATATTTGAAGCTTATTTTACCTGTTGTTATCCGATTCCCATCGGTTCCTGTGTCTCACAGCGCATGCAGCAGCTAACAAAATTTCCCTTTACCCCGACCCCCGCAGAGCAGCTGCAGATTCATAGGGAGCTGACCGGCATGTTCACCGAGCTGGCATTGTCTGCCCTGTCCGTTTCCCGGGATGCGAAGCCCATTCCTGCTTATCTGCTGTCCATGAAAGCGGATTTTGAGGAAAACTATGCAGAAAATCACTCTTTGGAATACTTTGAGCAGGCTTTAGGCATCAGCCGCTACCGCCTGTGCCGGGAATTCTCCTCTGTTTTCCATATTTCTCCGCTCCAGTATCTTCAGGAGAAAAAAATAGAAGCAGCCATATCGCTGCTCCTATCTACGGATGATCCGATCCACGAGGTGGGGTCTATGGTAGGCATCGACAATACCAATCATTTCATCCACCTGTTCAAAAAGCACACTGGTGTCACACCCTTTGTCTACCGGCAGAACGCGCCGCAGTCTATACGTGAGACACACTGTCCTTCAGCACCAGGCGGCCTTCCACCACGGTGACTCCCCCTTTGAAATTATCACTGGTGATCTTCTTGATCATATTATGAATGGCTCTTCTCGCCATCTCTCCCATATCTACTTCATAAGTAGTAATACGGATATCACTGAGTCCGGGATACAGGTAATTATCAAAGCCGACCACTGAGATGTCCTCCGGTACACGATATCCGTTCTCTCTCAGTTTCTTGATCAGAAAGCTTGCGGTCAAATCGCAGTTGCATACGAATGCGGTAGGCATATCCTTCGGAAGCTGCAACATATTCACCGTATCGATCTTGCCGGTCTCAATATGACGATCATCCAGCACCCATTCCTTCTTCTGTTCCAGTCCCAGCTCTAAAAGAGCCTTTTGATAACCGAAATACCGGTCCGTAATGCTCTCGGTGGCCAGCAGGGTTCCCACATAAGCGATCTTGCGGTGTCCCATCCGGTACAGATAATATGTCAGCTCATAGGTTCCGTAGTAGCTGTTGGAGATCACGGAATCACTGGCTTCCCTTCCGTTATAATAATCCAGATAGATCACAGGGATCCCAGCTTCTGTATTCAAATGCTGCAGGTAATCATCCATCATTTTACCAATGACGATAATGCCATCCACCTTGCGTTCCTGTACCAGCTTCGGCAATCTGCCATTCTCTTCCTCTGCCATTCCGATGACCTCCAGCATGGTAAAGCATTCCTTTGCTGTGGCTCTGGTAGCTACCGACTGATACATCTGCCAGTAAAAGGACTCATATTTATCCAAAAATCTCTCAGAGATCAAAATGCCGATATTGTAGCTCTTCTGGTTCTGACTTTTTCTTGCCGCTGACGGCTGCTGATAACCCAGTTCTTTCGCAATACTGTGGATTTTTTCCCTTACTTCCTCACTGACGCCTTTTTGTCCGGACAGTGCTTTTGACACTGTTACCGTGCTGACTCCTACCCGTTCTGCGATATCTGCTAATTTTACTGCTTTTGCCATAATTTCGTACTCCTTATCGCTATTTTCACTGTCATCTCCGTTAAATCATCAACCCTACTTAAATCTTAGTAATCTGAAAATCTTATGTCAAGGCATGCTCCTGCCCAGTTTTACGCCTCAATCAAATGGATCAGCCTGCTGCGGTAGTCACCCAACAAAGGTGCTATTAACATGCCGGCCTGCATCAGCACATCACCGCCGAGTACTTCTCCGGTCTCCTCTATGCGGTAGCGGTTTTCCGGTGACAATCCTTTCAGACGTACTCTTCTGCTGTGAAAATTCGGTCTTGATAATACCTGTACATAAGTTATCAGCGCTTCCTTTTTATCCTTGGAAGCTACCATGTAGCAGTCGTAGCTGCCGTTTTCTAAATATGACGCGATCCGCCAGTAATCTCCCCTGCGGATCAGATCGTTGTATTTGTGATACATAGCGGTCTGTGCGGGGATCTGCTGCCTGTCCTCCTCAGGAATCTTCGTGATATCAAGCTCGTAGCCGAAGGTGCCTGCCAGTGCCACATGACCCCTGGTCTCAAAAGGTGTCACTCTTCCCAAGGCGTGGTTGGGGCAATCCGATACATGGGCTCCCATAGTGGATAACGGATATAGCAGCATCGTGCCTTCCTGAATCTTCAACCGTTCAATGGCATCCGTATCATCCGAGCACCAGATCTGCGGACTATAATACAGCATGCCCGGATCGAATCTTGCTCCACCACCGGAACAATTCTCTAAGAGCAGATGAGGAAATTCCGCAAGCAGTCTCTCCTGCAGTTCGTATACCCCCAACACATATCTGTGGTACAACTCTCCCTGACGATCCGCAGGCAGTTCCACGCTGCCCAGATCCGACAGCTGACGGTTCATGTCCCATTTCACATATTCGATATTGGCGCTGTGCAGCACTGCCGCCACGCTTTCAAAAGCATGATCTCTGACTTCCTTTCGGGACAGATCCAGTACATACTGATTCCGGCACAGGCTTCCTACACGGCCCGGAATGGAGATTACCCAGTCGGGATGCTCTCTGTACAGATCCGAATCCGGCGAGATCATCTCCGGTTCGAACCAGATACCGAACTTCAGTCCCATGGCATTTACCTGATCCACCAGAAGTTTCAGACCTCCCGGCAGCTTCTGCTCATTGACTTTCCAGTCACCCAGGCTCGTGCTGTCATCATTACGGTGTCCGAACCAACCATCGTCCATGACCAACATTTCGATTCCAAGCTTTGATGCCTGCTTTGCAATCTTTAATAATTTATCGGTGTTAAAATCAAAGTACGTAGCTTCCCAGTTATTGATCAGGATCGGACGCTTTTTATCCCGGTATTCTCCACGGATCAGATGCTCGCGGTACATATCATGATAATGATGTGTCATACCGCTAAGCCCCTCTGAAGAATAAGTCATTACTACTTCGGGTGCAGCAAAGCTTTCTCCCTGCTCCAGTTTCCATACAAAATTCTCCGGATGGATCCCCATAGTCATACGGATGGAGTCGAACTGTGACAGCTCTGCCTGTGCCAGGAAATTACCGGAATATACAAAATGCATGCCGTAGACTTCACCGGTATCCTGCGTTGCATTTTCTGACAGCAATGCAATAAACGGATGCTCCTGGTGGGAGGATTCTCCTCTGACAGACCCAACGCTCTGCTTACCATGCATCAGGCTTCTCCTTTCCATCTGACGTTCTCTCCCCCAGGAACCGTGCAAGGTAAGGATGTCATACTTTTCATCCGTGCAATCCAGATCCAGGCAGGCAGACATAACTTTTGTCAGATAAATCGGCTGTTCTGCTGTATTTTTCAGGATTACACTGCGGGTGATCACATCTACTTTTTCAAATGTAGTATAGATCAGTTCTGCCGTCAAACCGGTCGTCTGGTCCTCCAGGTGCAGGATCAGGGTGTCGCAATCCTCCTCTCCCGGAAAAGTAGAAGGCAGCCCGGGAAGCGCGGGCTTCCCCTTTACGATCTCATGGGAGACGTAATTTAGCTGCACTCCCACATGTCCTCCCACGGTCCGGATGGAGACAGCACTCTCTCTGTAGTCTCCTAACCCGTTCCCCGGATACTCCATAGGGAAAGAGTCCAAAAAAGAGACCCGTTCTCTGTTATTTTTGGAAGGAACAAAAGGTGCTTCTCCGGTGCGCATCAGATATACCGGTGCCGGTGTGCCTTCGGTATACTGCAATTTCTGCCCGTAGTATACATGCCCCACAAAATTCTCCTCATCCACAACAGCCATGATGTAGCTGGTGTGTTCTGTATCCAGCCAGAAGGTTCTGTCCTGTTCTATGTATCTGATTGCCATACTTTTACCTCTTTCTTTCCGGAATAAAAATTTTTCTAAAAATCAGCATCCGCTTTCCAAAAATCGTCATTTCCAAACTTCTCCGAGTGGCAAGTGCGCCCCTGTCTTTTATGCTTTCTGTTGATATATCTGTCACAAATGTAAAAAAGCAAACGGTGCTTCCGTTTCTGCCTTCAAAAACTGCATCAGCATCAGTCCGCAGCGCATGGAAACCCGCTCTTGTCTCAGGATCCGGAGTACCTCCTGTCTGTCCGCCAGGATCACCTGAATATCCTCAGTGTTCTCCATCTGCTGTCCCACCTGCTCCGTCACCGTGCCGAAGATCATACTACCGCTCTCGTCCGTCAGCCCCTGCGCCAGGAAAAAGCCTCTGCGGAATGCCGGCTCCCCGCCTTCATATACCTTCAGTTCCCAACCGGTCTCCTCGATCATCTCCCGGCAGGCAGCCTCCGAAGCCGTCTCTCCCGGCTCGATCAATCCTGCTGGCAGTTCATAGAGATAATCGTCCATGGGGTAACGGTACTGCCGCACCAGTACCAGATGTTGTCCATCCTCCGTTACCGCATAGACCGCCATACCTTCGGGGCGCAGGCTATGAGTCTTATGTTTGATATTATCCTCACCATTGCGGGAAGCAAAATAATAGTGAAACGGCGTCCCGTCCCGCCCCAGTGCATCGATATGATACAGATTTAAAAACGGATTGTCCGTCAGCTTTTCTATGCCCCGGTAATGTTTTTCATCCTTATTCCGCATTCAATATTTCCTCCAACAGTGCCACCGCCAGTTCCGGGTTTTTCATGCCATCCGCCAGTCCTACCGCTGCCGTGTGCTCATACCAGCCGGTCTTTTGCACCCAGGCATTATCTTCCAGCCAGATCCCTGCCACGATCGTCTCTCCCGTCATGGTATTTAACACTTTGATCTGCTGATCTTCATATCTGTCCAATAGCTCCTGAGGCAGATAATCCCTTAAATCCACCAGATAATCCGTACCGCCCATGAGCTTCAAAAACTCTTCGTCAGAAAAAAACACATCCACCGACCGGGTCATGAACAATACCTGGATCGTGCTGAGATTCGTGGAATCCACGTCGGAATCCGAGTTCGGATCGATCCAGATCGTATAATTCAGGTTCACCACATCCCGTTTGGACATCACACCGTGTTCCCGCAGGAAATCTGTAAAATAATCCGGACCGGTGGCTTCGATGTGCTCTCCGTCCGTATTCACTGCCATGACTCCCATGACGAAGCTTGTCTTGGTGGCAAAATGCACGATCAGGAAGATCAGAATGACGATTCCCGTTGTCACGCCTATGGTAACCCACAGATAATAGTCTATAAAATACTGCCATTTTTCAGAAGGAGACAGTTGTTTCCATTGTTCTTTCTGCCGGATACGGTCTTCCTTTTCCAAATTGCTGTCTCCCTTCTGTTTCTCAAATCTTCCATCTGATAACCTCCTGCTTTTAGTACTATATCAGTCTTTAGTATATCAAACTAATTTAATCTTGTATAGCAGACTTTTTAATATGTTTTAGGTTTAATTTTGTTAAAAATAAACAGAAAAGCCCTGCCATGCACTTAAATTAACATGACAGAGCTTTGTCTTTTCTATTTGTTCGATCAGATAAGAAGGGGAAATGCTTTAGCGATCCATCTCCGCAATGCGTCCGGTGGACTTATGCTCCTTGATGATCCCCTGGATCTCCTTCAGGTCAGTGCACAGCAGGTCACCGGGGATAGTGTTCTTAAGTGCACTGATGGCATTACCGTATTCCAGTGCCCGCTGGTATTCACCGGGATGTGCCAGCAGTCCATAGAGGACACCGGAGATATAGGCATCACCGCTTCCAATACGGTCTACGACTTCGATATCGGTGTAAGGCGCTTCTTCATAATAAGTATCGTCCTTGGCACTGTAAATGATAGAACCGAAGGTATGGCGCTTCGGGCTATGTACGATACGCTGTGTGGATGCCACGATGGAGATCGGATACTCCTCCGTGAAACTCTTCATAATGCTCTTGGCATCGCCTTCCTTCAGGAAGGTCAGGCGTGCGGTGTCCTCAGAGCAGAAGAAGATATCTACATAAGGCAGAATGGATTCGATGCATTCCTTCGCCTCAGCACCGGTCCACAGATTGCCGCGGAAGTTCACATCAAAGGAGATGATGGCTCCCTGCGCCTTGAAACGCTTGATCATCTCAATGGCGGTTGCTCTCAGCTCGGGGCTCAGCGCCAGTGTAATACCGCTGGTATGGAAGCAGCGGGTATCACTATACAGGCTGTCATCATAGTCCGCAACACTCAGTTTATTGATAGAAGTATTCTTACGGTCATAGACGATACGGGGTTTTCTCGGATAAGCGCCATTCTCATAATAGTACACACCCAGTCTCGCATCCTTATCATCGTCGTATACCAGATAGTCATCGCTGACGCCGCAGAGACGTACACGGTTCTTAATATATACACCCAGGTCATTGGCCGGCAGCTTGGAGATGATACCGCAGCGCAATCCGAGCATTGCCGCACCGGTGATGGCATTCAGTTCTGCACCTCCGGCCTGCTTGCTGAAGCTGTCGCCTCTGGTGATACGCTCATTATCGGGCGGTGATAATCTCAGCATGATCTCTCCCAGGGAGAGCAGGTCAAATTCCTTTTTCTCAGTCAGTTCCATAATATAAACTCCCATCTGCATTTTTGCCAAATGTTGTATCGGAATCTCTCCGGTATTCCTCACAGTGTGCCATTGAAACCCCTTACATTTTCTCTTTACATTTGTACTATAACACAAATATATGGCGTCGGTAAAGGTGCCAGACATAAATTAAAAATTTAACGAAAATACTGAATTTGCCGTCAATATCTGCTATAATCAATCTGTATTATCATTCTAAGAATTGAGGTATTTTTATGCATTCAAAATTCCTTTCCGATAGTAACACTTTTTACAGACGTTATTGTCCGGTTCTGATTCTGTTACTGGGAGCACTTCTGCGTCTGTTATACCTGTCCCGGGTGCCCGGTGGCCTACATCAGGATGAGGCTTTTGTCCTGCTGAACTCCTATGACCTTTTACACGAAGGCCGGGATTCCGCAGGCTATGCATTCCCCATCTATATGTCCAGCTGGGGAGACGGGCAGAGTGCCATGTACTCCTGGCTTCTCACTCCTCTCCTGCTGTTGAACAAAGGGATTCCCACTACTTTTCTCGGAAGGCTTCCTCAGGCACTGGTAGGTATTCTAACGCTTTGGTGCGTCTATTGTCTGGTAAAGGAAATGTTCGGCCACACTGCGGGTCTCTGGGCCTTATTCGCCTTAAGCGTCTGTCCCTGGCACATCATGGCCTGTCGTTGGGCATTGGATGCCAATATGGCCCCCGGTTTTCTCATGTTTGGTCTGTACTTTTTCGTACGGGGCATGAATGACAACCGTTATCTGTTGCTCGCGGCACTTTTTTACGGTCTCTCCCTCTATTGCTACGCAGTGATCTGGCCTATGCTTCCCATCCTGCTGGCTCTGCAGGTATGTTACGGGATCCGCTATCATAAAATCCATTGCAACCGTTACAGCGTTCTGTCTGTTCTGCTCCTGTTTGTCCTGGCATTACCGTTGCTTTTATTTGTCCTGGTCAATCAGGGACTGTTGCCGGAGATCGCCTTACCCTGGATCACTATTCCCAAAACACAGGGGTATCGCGGCGGAGAGATTGCTTTTTCCCTAAGTTCTGTTTATGCGAATTTCAAAAACACAGCGCATTTATTGTTATTGCAGGATACCGGAAGTCCCTATGACTTTCTACTGCCCTGGGGATTATTTTACGATATCGGCCGCGTCTTTATCCTGATCGGAATCGGCTGTATGCTGTACCGGCTGATTCGTTCTGTGCGGCAGCATGTGTTTTGCTGGGAATTCTTCCTGTTTGCCCAGCTGATGGGAGGTGGAATCACCTCGCTGCTGGTCACCGCCAGGATGCATCAGATCAATGATCTCTATATCCCGCTTGTCTTATGCGAGGCATATGGTATCTGGAAATGTTCCTGCTTCCTGAAGGGGAAGTCTCAATCTCTCGGCAGGATTTTTACAGGCTGCACCACTGCATTCTTCCTCATCTGTCTGGTTCTGTTCCAAAAGGACTATTACACCAAGTATGCGGAAACTACAAACGCTTATTTTTCCCAAGGTGTAGAAGACTGTGTTGCGTATTCGATGAAACAGTGCAAGACGCTCGGTCTGACTACGATCAGCGCGGAAAAGGCAACGCAATGGCCCAGACTGCTTCTGTATACACAAACATTGCCTTCCCAGTACCTGGCTACCGTTACCTATGATGTTGCCCCGGCTCCGGCCGCCTTTACCACCGCTGACGGAATCCGGGTCAATACGCGCATCAATTACGATACCATATCCACTGACAGTATTTATATTATTTACTACACAGAGGCCGATCTGTTCAAAGACAGCTTCACCCTGACACCTTTTTATGACTGGTATGTTGCTGTCCCTAAATAGCCTCCATGTAATCAAAATAGTCATCTTCGCTGGCAAATAAGATATATTCGTTCTCCACATATCCCATGTATCCGCTGGCTGTTACATATCCCTTCATCGTAAAATACCTCCTTATCAGAAGCCTTTTGTTTGCTGTTCTGATAAGAAGGTATCTCTTTTAATGTCCCATAAAATTCTCTCAATTTTCCTGAGCCGGCAATTTTTCCAGCACCAGTTCTTTCATTTCTTCCAATAATTCCTCGGTTTTCCCCATCAGGAGTTCCGCATCGGTCTCTACCAGTCCCGTTTTTTTGTATTTATAGGTAAAAAACGGATTGCCGTATGCGGTGAAGCTCATTTCCTCTCCATGCTTTTTCAGAAACGCGGGGATCTTCAGTGGGTCTATGGCTGCATCCGGTCGGAAATTAAAGGTGATCCGGCCGTTTTTGCCCTTGATCTCCGTCATATCCAGTGCGTGTGCCGCCATGCGGATCAGTGCGATCCGCAGCAGATTATCCACTGCCTTGGGGATATTGCCAAACCGGTCTAACAGCTCATCCTTCATCTCATCCCGCTCTTTCAGCGTCTCAATGCCGGCGATGCGCTTATAGATATCCAGTTTCTGCGTTTCATTCACAATATATTCCGCCGGAATATATGCATCCACATCCAGGTCGATCACCGTGGTGAAATCCACCGTCGTATGGATTCCCTTCAGATTCTGCACCGCCTCATTCAACATTTTGCAGTAGAGGTCGTATCCTACGGCTTCCATGTGGCCATGTTGGCTCATCCCCAGCAGATTCCCGGCTCCACGGATCTCCAGGTCCCGCATGGCAATTTTGAAACCGCTGCCCAGATCTGTGAATTCCTTGATCGCCGCCAGCCGTTTCTCCGCCACTTCCTTTAACATTTTGTCCCGCTTGTACATCAGAAACGCATAGGCATTCCGGTTGGAGCGTCCCACGCGGCCTCTGAGCTGGTACAACTGGGACAGCCCCAGATTATCCGAGTCATGAATGATCATGGTGTTTACATTAGAGATATCCAGCCCGGTCTCTATAATAGTAGTGGACACCAGCACATCGATCTCTCCGTTGATGAAATCAAACATGATCCGTTCCAGTTCATGCTCCTTCATCTGTCCATGGGCATAGGCCACATTTGCTTCCGGCACCAGTTTCGCGATCTGTGCCGCAATATCCGCAATGTTATTCACACGGTTATAGACATAGTAGACCTGTCCGCCCCGGGCCATCTCCCGGACAATAGCCTCTCTGACCAGTTCATCGTTGTATTCGCAGACAAAAGTCTGGATCGGCAGCCTGTCGTTGGGAGCCTCCTCCAGCACGCTCATATCCCGGATACCGATGAGGCTCATGTGCAGGGTACGGGGAATCGGTGTTGCCGTCAGGGTCAGCACATCCACGTTCTCTTTTAGTTTCTTGATCTTCTCCTTATGAGCCACGCCAAAACGCTGCTCCTCATCGATGATCAAAAGCCCCAGATCCTTGAACTTCACATCCGCCGACAATACTCTGTGAGTACCAATGACGATATCCACCATTCCCTTTTCCAGATCTTTTACTGTCTTTTTGATCTCCGAAGATGTGCGAAACCGGCTCATCAGGGCAATATTGACCGGGAAATCCTTCATTCGCTGCACAAAAGTGTTGTAATGCTGCTGTGCTAAAATGGTGGTAGGCACCAGGTATACCACCTGTTTGCCCTCCTGTACTGCTTTGAAGGCAGCGCGGATCGCGATCTCTGTCTTACCATATCCCACATCTCCGCAGATCAGACGATCCATGATCCGATGGCTTTCCATATCGGCCTTGGTGTCCGCGATAGCACTCAGCTGATCCTCCGTCTCCTCGAAAGGAAACATTTCCTCAAACTCCCGCTGCCATACCGTGTCTTTTCCGAAGGCATAGCCTTCACTCTGCTGGCGCACCGCATACAGCTCCACGAGATCCTTTGCCACGGCGCTGACCGCACTGCGGACCTTGGTCTTGGTATGTTCCCATTCTTTGCCACCCAGCTTATTCAGCTTCGGCTTCTTCGCCGCATCCGCAGAGGCATATTTCTGGATTACATCCAGTCCGGTGGCGAGAATGTACAGATTGCCGCCGTCCCGGTACTCGATCTTCAGGTAGTCCTTGACAATGTTTTCCACCTCTACCTTCTCGATGCCTTTGTATATCCCCAGTCCATGAGTCTCATGCACCACATAATCACCGATCTTCAGGTCATTGAAATCGTTGATCTTCTGCCCCTGGTAGAGTTTTTTCTTTTTCTTCTTACGTTTCTCCGACCCGAAAATATCACTCTCGGACAGCACTACGAATTTCAGCCATGGGTATTCGAATCCTTTATTTACATGACCGTAATAGGTCAGGATCTCTCCGGGCTGTACTTCCCGCATGGGGTCTTCCGTATATACTGCCGTGAGTCCCGCACCGCCGTCTTCCGCATTCCGCAGATCCTCTGCCAGACGTCTTGCGCGAGTACGGGAGCCGGACAGTAACAGCACCCGATATCCGCTTTTTTTATATTTTTTCAGATCTTTTACCAGGGATTCAAAGCTGTTGTTATAGGGGGCAATGTTGCGGGCTGCAATATCCACATGTTTTTCCGTCCGGAAATAGCCGTACTTGGTCTCCATGGTAGCCAGTGTCACCACGGCATTTTTCTCCAATGTGGCCGCCACCTGCTCTCCGCTGTAGAGAATATTCATCTGTCCCGGCAGCACATAGCCTTTTCTCGCACGCTGCTCCATGCTCTCCCGAAATTCCAGTTCTATAGCATCAGCCTGCTCTTTCACCCGCGCCGGTTCATCAATATAGAAGACCAGAGATCGTCCCGCCATATCCGCCAGCAGCTCCGGCATAGTCACCGTATTTTCATAAAAATATCGGATATATCCTTCCAGGTTCGCTTTGCTCTGGAATTCCAACAGCTGTTCCTTCAACTCGCTTACCTGGGTGGCGATCCTGTGGGCTTCCTCCGGCTGGTGGGCATCCCGGAAAATTTTCTCCTGTTTGGCGGCTTCCTTCTCCAGTCTGGCGATTCCCTTGCGAATCTGCTCCTCAGACAGCACGAACTCCGTCGCCGGGTAGACCGTGATACTCTCCAGCTTCTCAATGGAACGCTGGCTTAAGATATCGAAGCTGCGGATGGATTCCACTTCATCCCCCCACAGTTCGATACGGTAGGGATTCTCCTCCGTCAGGTCAAAAATATCCACAATACCGCCACGCACGGAGAATTGCCCCGGGCTTTCCACCTGATAGGCTTTCTCGTATCCCATAGCTACCAGCCGGGATGCCAGTTTACTCTCGTCCAGACTACCGCCCCAGCTCGGTGTGGATGATGTCCTTCTCCTCCCACAGCACCTGGGGTGTCATCAGTGCCGCATAGGTGGTGACGATGGTGACAGGCTTGCCCTCCACGACTCTGCGCAAGGTCTTGATCCTCTCCTGTACCAGCTGATTACCGTGAATATCTGCCTGGAAAAAGATCAGGTCCTTCGCCGGATACAGCATGACATTTCTGTCATAAAAGCGGTATTCCTCGTAGATCTCCTTGGCTTTTAAGTCATTATAAGTAACGATGACCTTGTATTTCAGGCCATCGCTGAGTCCGTAGATCATGTGAAGTTTCTGTGAGTCCACGCATCCGGACAGGGCAACCGTTCCCTTTCCCTGTCTGACGATCTTACGGACCTCATCATATTCCGCCAGTTCTTTCAATGGCGCAAGTAGTGCCTGCATTTTTTCACGCTTTCTTACTGTTAAAATGGTTCATGGCAGCATCCGCGCTCTCTGTGAGGATCATACGGATCGCTTCTGCGGCGGTCTTCGTAGCATCATCCATAACCTTACGTTCTTCCACCGGGAAATGTCCCAATACATAATCTGCCAGGTCATAATTCTTCGGTTTCTCACCTACGCCCATGCGGACACGGGTAAAAGTATCATGCCCTAACATCTTGATGATATTCTTGAGTCCATTATGTCCGCCGGCGCTGCCCTTTTTGCGGATGCGGATCTGTCCCACATCCAGGCTGATATCATCGGAGATCACGATCAGCTCCGAGGTATCGTCCACCTTATAATAATCCACGATCTCACGGATGCTCTCTCCGCTTAAGTTCATGAAGGTCTGGGGCTTCGCCAGGATCACCTTCTGCCCTGCCACGTAGCCTTTGCCGATCAACGCCTTGTGTTTACTCTCCATGACAGCAATATTTTCTTCCTCTGCTAATCTGTCTATGACATCAAAACCGATATTATGTCTCGTATTTTCATATTCTTTTCCGGGATTTCCCAGCCCTGCGATAATATACATATACTTCTCCTTACTTTCTTGCAATCAATGCGTTATCTTATATTTTCGCATTTTTACGCAGAAAATGCAACTATTGGATATTTTGACACAGGGCTTGACTTTTCCCAGATTATTGTTATACTGAAACAGTTGTACAGCCCATAAAAACAAGGTCTTACAGGGCTCGCCGATTTCCGGCGTAAAATGAATCGAGTGTTCGTGACCTTCCACTCGTAAAACAAAACTAAAGGAGAAAACAAATGAACAAAAAAGTACTGTACCTCGTACACGGAGCGGTGATCGCTGCTCTCTATGTTGTGCTGACCATGTTAGCCAACGCTCTGGGACTGGCTAATTATCCCATTCAGGTCCGCTTCTCGGAAGCCCTGACGATTCTTCCCGTATTTACCCCTGCTGCCATACCGGGACTTTTCCTGGGATGTATCATCAGCAATACCATGACCGGCTGCATGCTGCTTGACATTATCTTCGGCAGCCTGGCAACGCTGATCGGTGCATTTGGCACTTATCTGCTGCGTGATAAGAACAAATGGCTGGCTCCTCTGCCTCCCATCATCGCCAACACCATCATCGTTCCTTTCGTGCTGGCTTATGTGTATCACTTAGAGGGTGGCATTCCTTATTTCATGCTGACCGTAGGCATCGGGGAAGTGATCTCCTGCGGCATCCTGGGCATGCTGCTTCGCACCGTGCTGCAGAAATATCGCAAATACATTTTTGACGTACAGAAATAAGCAATTTAATTCTCTGTTCTCATGTACGTGATGAAATGATTGCCATTCTCAGCAAACCACGCTGTGGCATCATTCATTCCCTTCTTATACAGCTTGCCGGTGGCAGGTTCCATAATGACCACATTGAATTCATTAAATCCTGTCACCAGCACTGCTTCCCCGTCCTCCAGGATCGCCAGTACCGGGATATCCTGATTCACATAATACAGCACCGCATCCAGCGTACAGCCGCTTAAATCCAGCACCTGTACTCCCGTCATATTTTCCGACAGGATCGTAGTAGCAGTCTTGCCCTGCGCCAGATCGTACTCGGTGTTACGGGTAATTCCGGCATGTCTGAGAATGTTATCCAGGCATACGGCCAGGCTGTTCTTCTGCTCCGTGACGCTCTCTTCCTTGATGGCCATGATCTGATTCCTGCTGACACGGTTTCCTTTGAGCCATACCGTAACTCCGCGGTCATTGGTCACTATGCCGGACGTGTCATAGGCTTCCTTCACCGCCGTGCCCGGAGCACTGTAGATACCGCATACGCCATACGCATTGCAAACATAATACCGGGGCACTTCACTGACCGCATCCAGTTCCAGCTCTCTGCCGCCCTCGAATACAACCTCCTTGGGGTTCAGCACCTTGATGGTCTTCGCATCAATGGAAGATTTCGTCTGAATCTGCACATAGCGCTCATAAATATCGATATTTGCCGTGACCACTTTATTCTGTCCGGCTTCTTCTTCCACATTGTTCATGATCTGGTCATCCAGGATCTCCTGGTAGCTGCCGTTCTCCGTCCGCTGCAGGCGGGACAGTGTGATCTGGTTGCTCTCGATCGTACATCCCACGACATAGATTCCTTCCTGCCCGTATTCTTTCAGGCTGGCACCGGAAGAATTACTGATACATACCTTATACATAGGATAGAAGATCTGTCCGGAATTCTCCGTGCGGATATCGCTCTCCCTTGCCACTCCGTAGATGATGTCCTCTCCCATAAAGCCAAGAGGACGAATGGCATCCCCATCCTCAGCCCGGATCACGGTCTGTTCTCCGGTATTCAGGTTCCGCACATTCAGCTGATCACTGTGATTGATATCGTCCCCTTCCTGCCATACGATGATCTCATGATTCTCCGATACCTGAAGACTGTCATCCTGCCGGATGCTTACCAGCTGCTCTGCGCTTCGGTTCTCCAGATCCACATCATAGACACCGTTTTCGAGGAAAAAGTACAGATGCTCCTGCCTGTTCCGGTACAAAAGCTGGCCCATCTCGTCTTTCAGCACTGCATAACTCTTGGAATATGGAATATAGACCTCTTCCTCGATGGTGTTCAGCGAATTGTCGTAACTTAAGATCTGAATGCCGGTCTCGCCCTCATGTCTTCCGCGGTTCATGTAGCCGTATACGGCAAATTTTACATTGCCGCCCTCGTCCACATCGAGGATCTTGATACCGTGATGGTCATACAGCGTACGACAGTCCGCATTGTCCTTGTCATAGAAAGAGAAGATCACCGTGAGCCCATTGGTCACCGCGTTATAGCAAAGCAGCTGTCCCCTATCGGAAAATACCACGGTATTTCCATCGGTGCTCTCCATCATGTCCACATTTTCATCCGTGATCCCCAGGAGAATCTTATCATTGGCATACATCCGCCCGGTATCCGGGATCTGCGTCATGGTCCGCTCATAATCCAGCAGATACATTCTCTCCGAGGTATATCTGACGCGATAGTATTCTTCCACGCTATAATATATCTTATTTTTCCCCTCACCGGTAGACACTACAAAATCCATCAGCAGGGAAGCAATGTTCCCATTCACCTGTACCAGGCGCAGGGAAGCTGCTCCCTCCTGGGCAGGCTCCAGGTTCCCCCAGGTAATCTGTTGGAAATTGCTGTGGATGTTCACTTTGTGAAAAGTACCGTTATCCGTCAGTTTCGAATTCGGTTCCAGGTATTTAGTCAGTTCCTTTGCCGCTTCTTTGTCATACAGTTTCCCATGGAAATCCGATGCGAACTCCAGGATCTCTGCGATATGCAGGTCGTCGTTCCACAGAATCGTCGTATAATAGTAGACCTTCTGTTCCCCTTCCAATTCCAGGATCAGGGTCAGGCTGTACTGTGTATTGGTATCGATCAGGTCTTTTAAAGTCAGCGTGACCGGAAAGCTTTTACCTCCCGCCTTCCATCCGGTGACTTCTCCGTTCTCTATAAGTCGGGAACCGTCAATGCTGCGGACTTCCATGGAAATTCCCGTGATTTCTCTGCCATAGGTATCCACGGTAAAATTTGCCTGTCTGCCCGCACCCAGCATAGTCACGGTATCTTTCTGGTATGCGACATCCATTTCCACTGTGTTGCCATGCAGCTCGTTGCATGCCACACCGCCGCTCTCCATGGTGATCACGGGAAGTGTCGCCGGAGCCATTTCCATGGTCATGTTATTATGTCCCTGATTCATAATGCCGCCGATGATAAACGCTGATGCTATAAACACCACAACGCACACGGCAATTTTAATAATCGTTTTCTTCATTCTTGCTTCTTCACTCATTTATTATTCAGCAGTTTGTCCAGTGTCGGCATCACATGCAGCAGTTCCTCCACAGTACGGATATCCGTACTGTGCTTCGGGCGCATGCTGCCCTTTTTCACCGCACGGATCAACAGATTCTTCGGAGTATGTTCCATGTCGATGAATTCCAGTATCTGTGTCTCGTACCCCTGCTGTTCCAGGAGATTCGCTCTGAGGGCATCTGTAAGCAGTGCCGCGATACGTTCCTTGATGATCCCATATTTCAATACCGGCTTCAGAGAATCACACTTAATCTGTCTGTTCAGTTCGTGCTGACAGCAGGGTACCGCCAGGATAACTCTGGCTCCCCATTTTACCGCTTTGTCCAGGGCATAATCCGTTGCCAGGTCACAGGCATGCAGTGTCACCACCATATCAGCCACATCCGTTCCCTCATAGGTGCTGATGTCTCCCCGTTCAAATTTTAATCTGTCATAGCCCAGCTTCTCCGCCAGTTCATTGCAATGTTTGATCACATCAGTCTTCAGATCCAGTCCGGTCACCTGAATATCTCTATGCTGTAATTCGTGCAGATAGTAATACATGGCAAAAGTAAGATAAGATTTGCCGCAGCCGAAATCAATGATCCGGATCGTCCGGTCTGTCGGCAGTTCATTGATCACATCCTCGATGAATTCCAGATAGCGGTTGATCTGGCGGAACTTATCGAATCTCGCCTTCGTCACACGACCGTCCGGCGTCTGCACACCCAGTCCCACCAGAAAATCCACAGGCTTTCCTTCCTCTAAGATATAATGCTTGGTACGGTTATGCGAAAGTGCCTGCAGATCCTCCTGTTCGGGAGCGGTACTTTTCCCCGCTTTTGATGCACCGTTATTTTTCACCTTCAGAGTCAGCTTTCCTTTTTTACTGACTAACGCCGTAGCCTGTAAGCTTTTTGCCGTAAATTCTCCCTGCCGGAACTGTTCCTGCAATGCGGCACAGATTCCGTCCGTCATCTGCGCCGCTGTATAATTCTCATGAAATACCTGCGTTCCTTTGTATCTCGTCTCCTGAAACAATAATTCGTCCCGGATCAATACCGGTCGGATCTTTACTTTCTGTATCTGTTCCGGATTACGACTGTTACTTAGAATGATCTGTTGCAGATCTTTATTCAAAATTTTCTGTAAAAGTATTCTCAATTCTTCCATAGTTTATCCTGCTTCCATACGCTTCATGCCTGATGAATTCACAGTGTTCATTGTAACATAAATGCTTCCTCTTTGCTATAAAAATGCAATCATTCCGCGTTTTCCGCCGTGTCTTCTCTTGTAGATCTCATCACACACCAGTACCTGGATCAGATCTCCGGAGACTTTTCCCGATTCCCGCTCCAGGATCTTACCAATGGTATCAGCGATCCGGTAGAGGCTGAAGCGGTCCGGATATTCGTCATAGATCATACTTCCTTCGTAATCGTATTTGTCCAATATTTCCGCAATCCTGCGCTGACAGCGTCTGACTTCTCCGGGATAGGTCTGCTGCAGATATTCCAAGTCATTTAATATTTCTTTTTCATCCATTCTTCCGGGATATCCGGGCAATGTCATAAAAAACGGTCTTGCTACCATTTTAAAATGCCTCATGCTTTTTTATAGCATATGCATTTTCTCTCTATAAAGTGAAAAACAGGTGCTGCGAAAATTATCGCAACACCTGAATTCTCGCCATTGCTCTCTGCAATGCCGTCTCTGCTCTGGCAATATCCGTCTCCGGCGTCTTGCTGCGCAGTCTCTCTTCCGCACGGTGCAGTGCTGCCTCCGCACGGTTCTCATCGATCTCATTGGGCCATTCGATGATCTCTGCCAGAATGGTAACTCCCTCGGGAAGGATCTCGGCGAATCCGGAATGCAGTGCTGCCTCCTTCTCTCCGTCCTTCTCCGTAATATGCAGGATACCCGGCTTCACGATCACCGTCAGGGGAATGTGTCCCGGAAGGACACCGATCTGTCCTTCCGTGGTATTGAATTCTACCATATCCACAGTTCCCTCATAGAACACTCTTTCCGGGGTTATGATACGAAGTTGAAAATCTTTATCTGCCATATCTGGACTCCCCTCTCATGCTATGCATGAACCTTTGCCAGTACATCATCGATGCTTCCGGCATTCAGGAAGTAGCTCTCCGGAATATCATCATGCTTGCCATCCAGGATCTCACGGAATCCACGGATGGTCTCGCTGATCGGTACATATTTTCCTTCCAGGCCGGTGAACTGTCCTGCCACGAAGAAAGGCTGGGACAGGAATCTCTGGATCTTACGGGCACGGGATACGACCAGCTTGTCTTCCTCGGACAATTCGTCCATACCGAGGATGGCGATAATATCCTGTAATTCCTTATATCTCTGCAGGATCTCCTGTACACCGCGGGCGGTCTCATAATGCTCCTTACCTACGATTCTGGGATCCAGGATACGGGATGTGGACTCCAGAGGGTCTACTGCGGGATAGATTCCCAGTTCTACGATAGAACGGGACAGAACCGTGGTGGCATCCAGATGTGCGAATGTGGTCGCAGGTGCCGGGTCTGTCAGGTCATCCGCAGGCACATAGACTGCCTGTACGGAAGTAATGGATCCGTTCTTGGTGGATGTGATACGCTCCTGCAGCGCACCCATCTCTGTCTGTAATGTAGGCTGGTATCCTACTGCGGAAGGCATACGGCCTAACAGTGCGGATACCTCACTTCCTGCCTGGGTGAAACGGAAAATGTTGTCGATGAACAGCAGCACATCCTTACCACCCTTGTCACGGAAGTACTCTGCCATGGTCAGTCCGGTCAGACCGACTCTCATTCTCGCTCCGGGGGGCTCATTCATCTGTCCGAATACCATGGTGGTCTTGTCCAGTACGCCGGACTCCTGCATCTCGTGATACAGGTCGTTACCCTCACGGGTACGCTCACCTACACCGGTGAATACGGAATATCCGCCGTGCTCGGTAGCGATATTACGGATCAGCTCCTGGATCAGTACGGTCTTACCTACTCCGGCACCGCCGAACAGACCGATCTTACCACCCTTCTGATAAGGGCAGAGCAGGTCAACGACCTTAATACCGGTCTCCAGCAGTTCTGTGTCCGTAGACTGCTCTGCGAAGGTCGGTGCAGCACGGTGGATAGGCTCGTAAGATACCCCCTCCGGTACCGGCTTGTTATCAATCGGCTGACCCAGTACATTAAATATTCTGCCCAGGGTATTTTCTCCTACCGGCACGGAAATCGGAGCTCCTGTGGCGATTGCCTCCATTCCTCTTACCAGTCCGTCGGTAGTACCCATGGCGATACATCTGACAGTATCATCACCCAAGTGCTGGGAGACTTCTACTACCAGTTCTCCTCCATCTCTGGTAGGGATGCGGATCGCGTCATTGATCTCGGGAAGTTTGCCCTCATCGAATCGTACATCCAGTACGGCACCGATGACCTGGGTGATCCTTCCTTTATTCTCTCCTGCCATTTCTACCTCTTTCCTGCCCACTGATGGGCATGTTCCAATAATTAAAGCGCCTCTGCGCCTGCAATGATCTCTGTAAGCTCCTGGGTAATGCTTCCCTGTCTTGCGCGGTTATACTTCAGTGACAGATCACTGATCATATCCTCCGCATTACTGGTGGCATTATCCATGGCCTGCATACGGGCACCGTTCTCACTGGCTGCCGCTTCCATCAGTGCACCATAGATCAGACTGGAAATATATTTCGGTATGATCATATCCAGTGCTTCCACATCTTCCGGTTCAAAATTCATCAGTGCGTCAGCACCCTCTGCGGGGGCTTTCGCGTCTGCATCATATTCCACAGGCAGAAGCTTCAACAGCTTCGGCTCATGGCTCACCGTGTTTTTAAAATGTGTATATGCCAGATAGATCTCTCCGATCTCTCCGGCTGCAAATGATGTCAACAGCTTCTGTGACAGAAGCATTGCTTCCGCATAAGCCGGTTCCTCAATGACCTCCGGATAGGATTCCTTCACGGTATATCCTTTTCTCTCCAGGATCTCCCGGCCCTTATTACCGATGGCATAGACTACCACGTCTTCTGTCTTCCAGTCCTCCTGTCCGGTGATCAGTTTGGCTACGTTGGAATTGTAACCGCCTGCCAGACCTCGATTGGAGGTAATGACAATGACCGCCTTTTTCGGACAAGCCCCCGGGACAAGATACTTGTGTTCCAGATGACCTACCCTGGACAGGATATTATTTACGGTATCATACATACAGTCAAAATACGTCTGAGAACGTTCTGCACCTGCTCTGGCTCTTTGAAGCTTTACCGTAGATACCAGCTTCATCGCCTTGGTGATCTGCTGTGTGCCCTGAATGCTGGTCTTACGGCGCTTGATATCACGCATTGATGCCATAGTTACCTCTCATTCTGCCGTATATCACGGCTGACACACTTATTTCAGAAACTCTGCCTTGAAATCATTCAGTGCCTTCACAAGCTTTTCTTCCGTAGCATCGGAGATCACCTTTTCCTCAGCGATGGCTGCAGGAATCTCGGGATGCTTAGTATCCAGATAATCGAAGAATTCCTTCTCAAATCTGGTGATGTCCTCTACCGGCACATCCAGCAGGAATCTCTTAGTCACCGCATAGATGATGATAACCTGATACTGTACCGGCATAGGCTGGTACTGAGGCTGCTTCAGCACTTCCTTGATACGTTCGCCCTGCGCCAGCTTCTCCTTGGTGTCTGCATCCAGTTCAGATCCGAACTGTGCGAAGGAAGCCAGCTCTCTGTACTGAGCAAGCTCGGTACGGATCGGCGCCGCGATCTTCTTCATTGCCTTGATCTGTGCCGCACCACCTACACGGGATACTGACAGACCTGCATTTACCGCAGGACGGAAACCGGAATTGAACATTTCTGTCTCCAGATAGATCTGTCCGTCGGTAATGGAAATTACGTTGGTAGGAATGTATGCGGATACATCTCCTGCCTGGGTCTCGATGATGGGAAGCGCCGTCAGGGAACCTCCGCCGTATTCGTCACTCATGCGGACCGCACGCTCTAACAGTCTGGAATGCAGATAGAATACGTCACCGGGATATGCCTCACGTCCGGGTGGACGACGAAGGAGCAGGGAGAGTGTACGGTATGCGGTAGCATGTTTACTTAAGTCATCATACACTACCAGTACGTCTTCTCCGTTCTCCATCCACTCCTCACCGATCGCACAGCCGGAATAAGGAGCGATGTACTGTAAGGGAGCCAGGTCACTTGCCGTGGATACCACAACGGTGGTATATGCCATGGCACCGAACTCCTCCAGTGTCTTTACGATATTTGCCACGGTAGATGCTTTCTGACCGATGGCTACATAGATACATTTTACGTTCTGACCCTTCTGGTTGATGATCGTATCGATCGCAATAGCGGTCTTACCGGTCTGACGGTCACCGATGATCAGCTCACGCTGACCTCTTCCGATGGGAACCATGGAGTCGATTGCCTTGATACCTGTCTGGAGCGGCGTGTCTACGCTCTTACGAGTGATAACACCACTTGCCACACGCTCAATCTTGCGGAATTTATCGGTCTGTATGGGGCCCTTGCCATCGATGGGCTGTCCTAAGGAGTTCACTACTCGTCCAAGCAATGCATCACCTACGGGCACCTCTACCACACGTCCGGTGGTCTTGACAATATCGCCCTCTTCGATATTGCTGGCACTGCCAAGCAATACGACACCGACATTATCTTCTTCCAGATTCAGCACCATGCCATACACATCGCCGGGGAACTGTAACAGCTCACCCTGCATGGCATTTTCCAGTCCATGTACACGAGCGATACCATCCGCTACCTGGATGACGGTTCCGACATCGGAGACATCCAGCTGGGAAGAATATCTTTCGATCTGTTCCTTAATGACGGAACTTATTTCTTCTGGTCTTAAATTCATGGATCTGTCGCACCTTTCTTTCAGCCGGTCATCCCAGCTGAATATTTAATAATTGTTTCTTCATATCTTCGAGTTTGGTCCGGATACTGCTGTCCACTACCCGGTCACCTACCCGGATCACCATTCCGCCGATCAGTGTCGGATCCACATGGTAATACACATCAAAGGACTGATAAGAAGTCGTTCGAAGCAGCTTTTCTCTCACTGCCTGTTTCTGTTCCTTCGTCAGCTCCACTGCAGTACTTACATATGCGGTTCCCATTCCTTCCGATTCTCTGACCAGTTCGGTAAAATAAGCAAAAATTGCCTTTAATGAACCGTAGCGTTCCTTGGTCACCACGATCTTCAAAAATTCTGCCAGATCGTCGCTTACCCTGCCCCGGAAAACCTTCTCCACCATGGAGAGTTTCTCCTGCTTGGGAATCCCGGGATGCTTCATCAGCTTATCAAAATCGGGATTGTCTTCCAGGATCTTCTGAAGTTCTGCGGTCTCATTCATCAGACGGATCGCATTCCCATGGTCGACCGCCACTTCGAAAAGGGCTTCTCCATAGACTTTGGAAACTAATTTTGCCATGTGTCCTCACCCATTTCCTTCAGCGTCTCTTCGATCAGACTGTTCTGTCTGGCGGTGTCTATGGACGCACCCACAAGCTTACCTGCCATGACAGATGCCACGGATACGATCTCCTGTTTGATCTCGTCGGACATTTTCTGTTTTTCCAGTCTGGCTTCTTCCTGTGCTCTCGCCAGGATTCTGCCTGCTTCTTCCTTCGCCTGTGCGACGATGCGCTCCTCGTTCTGGAGTGCCCGTCTTCTGGCATCACTTAAGATGTCCTCTGCCTCTTTGTCGATGTCTTTCAGCTTCGCCTCATACTGTTCCTTCAGTTCTGCGGCTTTTTCCTGACTGGTCTTCGCTTCTTCCAGTTCTCCTCTGATCTTCTCTTTACGATCATTTAAGAACTTTCTCGCCGGATTGAACAGGAAATAGCTGAGCGCCAGGAACAATACGAAGATGGCAATGATCATCAGGCAGGAATCTGCCAGCAGCTGCCAGTCCAGGTCAAACAGTCTTGACATGGTCTCGCCTTCTGTTAATAGTATCATTTTCATCCGCATTCCTTTCGTTTAATCAGGGAAGTAAGGGCTTTACGAACAACAGCAGCATAGCGATCAGCAGACCGTACAGACCGGTGGTCTCGGCAACTGCCTGTCCTAATAACATGGTGGAAGTGATCTCGGACTTAGCACCGGGATTACGTCCTACTGCTGCGGCAGCATGTCCTGCTGCGATACCCTGTCCTACACCGGGTCCGATACCGGCGATAACTGCCAGACCTGCACCGATTGCGGAACAACCTAAGATAAAGTTTTCATTAAAATCCATAGTAAATCCTCCTATTATTGAGATTCTTTCAGAATCTTTCTAGCATTTTAAGCTTACGCGTCTCCTCTTGCATTTGCGATATAAGTCATCGTCAGCATACAGAATACGTATGTCTGGATGGCTCCGGAGAACAGGTCAAAATACACATGCAACGCTGCGGGCCACGCCGTAGCGATCACACCTAACAATCCGTAGATCAATGCCATCATTACCGTTCCGGACAATACGTTTGCGAACAGACGTAAAGACAACGAAATCGGTACAGCGATCTCACTGATCAGGTTGATGGGCAGCCAGATCGGCAGCCAGGGCGGCAGCGGGGAACACATGCCTTCCCAGATCTCCTTCGGCTTCTGGTACTTGAACTGGTTATAATGAATCAATAGAAAAGTCAGTACGCCGAGGGGCAGTGTCACACCATAATCCGCTGTGGGGGGACGAAGTCCCAGCAGACCGGAAATATTACTCACCAGAATGAAGATGAAGATCGTTCCAATGTAGTTATAGAACTTCGGTGCCGCCTTGCCCATGGGAGTATCCACCATGGCGTCCAGCTTCTCCACGATCAGCTCCACCACATTCTGAAAGCCTTCCGGCACTTCTCTGGCTTTGGCCATACAGCGGTTGGCGACAATAGCAAAACCAATGATGATCAACATGACGATCAACACACACACATGTGTGGTCGTTATCCATACCTCATGGCCGAAAAAGGAATACTTAAACACGCCATGTATCATAAAATCGATATTATCGGCACCGGATAACAAAATTCCATGTTCCATCGTTTCACCTCCTTATTATTTATTCTGTTGTTCTGTCACTTCTCCGTTCTTTTCGGCTCCTTCCGGGTTCTCCGGGGCATTTTCGCCTCCGGCAGTCTCCTCCGGCATCGCCTGGGGAATCGGATCCGTTTCATGAAACAATTTATTGCATAATTTATGGGTAAGCGGCTGTAGAAACGCCGTTACTTTCATACATATCACATAGGAGAAAAAGAAGATCAGAGGATTCATCACCTCTGTCTTCATAAGCACCAGCAATATAAAAATCAGTATCACATAACGCAGGATATATCCGCGGAAGATCATCTTCTGTGCGGTCTTCTCCGGCTGATCCAGCGCCCGGTCCAGGGAACGGTACATATGATATGTTGCTGCAAGCGCAAGCAAGACACCGAGCCACAGGCTCCCTGCATACATCATTTTATCCTTCACGATAAAGGCTCCGATGATCTGCGCCAGCACTCCCAGAAACAGGATTCCTAAGTCCATCTCCAAAACGGTTCTATTTATCTTTTTTAGTGTGTTTCTCATCGCTGTCATCATAAATTGTCCTGGCCATACGGTATACATTCTGCCCTCCGGCCACTGCTCCCATACAGAAAAGCAGGATCATCCAGAAGTTCGTTCCGAAATGTTTGTCCATCCAGACACCCACCGCCGACATCAGGCAGATCGGCACCAGCATGTTGATACCGAATTGCATGATCAGCGCAATCGAACGGAATACGGTTCTGTCATAGGGTTTCTTTTTTCTTGACACTGCTTTCTCTCCGTGTTGATTTCTGCTCTAAGCATATATTTTTGTACATTTTTAAATATATTTTGTCCCCACAAGACAAACCTATAGTCATTATAACGAAATCTGAACACTCTGTCCAGTAAAATCCCCTTGCTGAAATCGTAAAAAAAATATAAATTCCACCTAAAAAAAGATTGACTTGGATACTTTCTCGGAAGTACTATTTGAGTAACTATTTTACAGAAATTATGAATGATCACAGAAAGAGGGATTGCCGCAATGCAGACCACTGCCAATGATGAAATTAAGATCCGGACCGCCACACCGGAAGATGCCGAAGCCCTGGCTGCCATTTACGCTCCCTATGTGGAGAACACCTCGATCACTTTTGAATACACGGTTCCTTCCGTGGAGGAATTCGCCGAACGCATCCGGCATACCCTCGCCCGTTACCCTTATCTGGTGGCCGAGAAAAGCGGTATTCCCATAGGTTATGCTTACGCTTCCGCTTTCAAAGGACGTGCTGCCTACAACTGGTCTGTGGAAACCTCCATTTATATCAGTCAGGATGTTCGAAGCAGTGGTGTTGGCTGCCTTCTTTATCAGAAGCTGGAGGAATATCTGACAGCACAACATATCTGCAATGTATGTGCCTGCATTACTTATCCGAATCCGCCCAGTATTGCTTTTCATGAGAAGCACGGTTACAAGACCGTGGCACATTTTCATGCTTCCGGCTTCAAGCAGGGGGAATGGCATGACATGATCTGGATGGAGAAGACCTTGTGTCCTCACACCGTGCCGCCACTGCCTTTTATTCCTTTCCCGGAACTTTGAACGCTATCAATTGATACAAAGGAGAAATGCTATGAACAACGAACTTCAGATCTACCGGAAACGCCTGATCCCGGAAGAATGTATTTTGTTAAAAGATGATATTATCGTAGAACAGAACGATGATTATATTTTGACAAAATGGAAAACGCTGAATCCCAAGACTACTTTTTCCCATGGCTGTTCCTGCTATTATCTGAAGGAAGGGTTCAAGATCAGCAAGTTCTACCGTCATGACGGGTCTCTGTTGTACTGGTACTGCGATATTGTAGAATACACCCGCCGTCCGGAGGACAATGCCCTGATCGTTACCGATCTGCTGGCTGACATTATCCTCTATCCCGATGGAAGAATGCATGTTGTTGACCTGGACGAGCTGGCAGAGGCACTGGAAAAAGGTCTGATCACGCAGGCACAGACGACTGCCTGCCTGCGCCAGTTAAACAACCTGATCACGATCATCTATCGTGACAAATTCGACAGACTGCAAAGCCCCCTGGAGAAAAGTGGGCTGTAATTACTGAACTATTCAGAGTAACGCATTCGCAAAACCGCACTTGCAGTGCTTACTTTTTGCTCATGTGTTTACTTTACTCTGAATAATTCAGCAAATCTCCGATGCAATGTCCCAGCAAGGTCAGCAGGGTAACGTCTTTATCGGACCATTTACGGTTACGATTGAACACTTCAAAACTGACCATTGTATAAGGAATTCCTTCTTTTCTGGACAGGCACTGAAGGGCAGCCCCAACCTCCTGCTCCTGTGTCACAGCATAGGCTGCCGGGTTCTGGGAACGAAGTTTTATCATGTTGGATTCTACAAAAATATCATCATCGCCAAACAGCGAAAGATACCCTTCATCTTCAAACCCGAGACGACCGTCCGGAGCTTCTGCCATATAGTTGCCGTTTCTGCAGACAAGTCTGTTTCCTCTGTCTGAGAAAACGGTAATACCATCCAGATCAAACAGACTGCGGATCTGTTGCAGGCGCTCTTCACTTTTCACAATAGCGTTCACGCCCGATACACATAATTCCGTGATCATCTCTGTGATAGCTTCCCGTTTTTTCTCCTTGGATACTGCATAGGCCATAGCCATGTTCTGCATATCGTCGGTCTCCAGCTTCCCATGCAGCCGCTCTTCATATATAATATGTCGGTTCTTGCCTTTTTCCTTGGCAAGATACAGAGCTTTATCCGCCTTGCGCATCAGATACTCATACTCCGTTCCATCCACCGGATATTCCGACACACCGATAGAAGCCGTCACATGGATCTTCGGATCGAATGCCAGCCTGAGTTCCTTCGCAATGGTCTTAAGCAGGGTCTTCAACTGTTCCCTGGTCTCAACCTTCTCTAACAGAATCACATACTCGTCTCCACCGAATCTGCCGATGACACCTCTCTGCCCTACCAGCTCCTGCATGATCTCTGCCACTCCACGGATCACCTGATCTCCGAAGATATGTCCATAGGTGTCGTTAATATGTTTGAACTCGTCAACATCAATGATCACCAGCCAGCGGACCCGGCCGTCCTTCCGATTCAGCTGTTCGATGGTATATTCCGTCCATGCCCGCTTATTCAGCAGACCTGTTCCGGCATCCCTGGCTGCCGGAGTCAGATAGTAGGCTTCCTGCTTACGGTTTTTGTCCGAATCTATGATACCGGCCAGCATGTTCCGGTTTTTCGGAATCCGGGAGGCTCTCACCGTCCACATTCTCTCGTCTTCTTCCTGACCGTTAAATTTCATTTCAAAGGAATCTTCACCATTACGCAAATGGGCACAAAACGCTTGCAGATGTTCTTCCATTTCGGCAATGTTACTGTCTGTATGTGCTTTCTCCTCCATCCGGATCAGATCCTTCAACGGACCCTCAAACTGATTCATTGCCCGTTCATTGACATATTTATACACTGTGATATGATCGCTGTCGATCAGATATTCAAAGTAATAAACATCTTCCAATGTCATAAAATGACGATACTTTAAAATGCTCTGTTCCAGCTGTACCGTTCTATTCTCCAGATCATGCAGATCCGATAGTGTGATCTGATACAACGGAATTCCGTCCTCTGTCTGTTCACTCTGTTCCATACGCAGATACACATTCCGGGTACTGTCTTTGAGATTGCTGAGAACTGTCATTAATTCCAGTGGAGCGAACAATTCCGCCGCAACAGCCTCTTTCAACAATTCACCATCCTCCGGCAGCACCAGTTCACTCACCGGGCGAAAGGAATTTTCCTCTATAAATTCATAGTAATATTCCGATGCCTTGGCTACTGTCAGATTCTTCCTCACATAGATCTTCCAATTCATAATTCTGTTGGAATACCCTTCTCGTTCTACGATGTTGATTTTCATAGATTATCACTTTCACCTTAGTAAAATATATGGCCACCGATACTGATGCCGGTCAGTCCTTCCACCGGGGTACGGAAATACACGCAATTGCCTACATTCGTCACTCCGGACATTGCCTCATCCGCCGCCTGATAGCAACGGCTCGTAGCCTTGTTAGCAGCCAGAGCCAGTTCCAGCCGTCCACTGGCTACCGGTGAGAACTGTTTGTTCTGATAGATCACACCCACCACCGTGTTGGGATAGACCGAACTTCTGACACGGTTGATCACAACGCTGGCTACCGCCAGTTGACCGTCATAGGGTTCGCCTCCCGCTTCACAGTAGATCAGATTGGCTAACAGATATCTGTCTCCCTCTTCGAAAGAGATATCGGAAATATCCCGCCAGGTGGCATTTGCCGCTTTCTGGGACATAGCGATCTCTTCGGCAAGCTTTTTCCTGAGGGTTTCCAGATTATCCTCTTTTTTCTTGATCTCCGCTTCGTATGCCAGGGCTCTCTGTTCCGCTTCGGAGATGTCTCCGGCATATTTGGCGATATTGTTGGATGTCTGACTGATCAGACCGGATACCTTGCTTTTCTCAGCTTCCGCTTCTAATTTCAGATCATCCAGCTCTGCCTTCTCTGTCTGAAGCCTTGCCTCTTCCTCTTCGATCAGCTGGCGGTTTTCCTCGAATTCTTTGAGTTTTTTCTGGTCATAGGCAGCGATCCGTTCAAAAAAATCCGCAGCATTCAACAGTTTATCGAAGCTTTGGGCACTCAGGATCGCATTGATATAGCTGGTCTCGTTCCGTTCATACATATCCCGGACCCGGATCACCATGCACTCATACTGCCACTCTTCGGTAGCCTTTGCTTTCTCCAGGCTGTCCTGGGTATCTGCGATCTCCTGCTCCTTATCCGCGATCTGCTGTTCCAGATCCGCCAGATTATTGCTGACCTCCGTCAATTGACCGTTCAGATTATTCAGTTGTCCCTTGAGGGAATTCTGCTCTCCCTTCAGGTTCTCCAGATTATCATTTTCCTGATTCAGCTGGTTCTGCAGTTCATTTTTCTCCTGCTGTTCCTTCTGAATCTGCTGCCAGGTACTGCTGGTAGCTTCTACTTTGATGTCTTCTGAAGAAAAGGCTCCTGCAAGGATCACCGCTGCAAGCAGTACAGCTGTCTTCTGTAGGCGCTTCAACCGTTCATACTCCTTTAATCTGTCGTTCAGACCCCGATATGTATCGTACGTCCTGTCCTGCTGTATGGAACGCACTCCACTCCCGCCGCATCAAACATCCGCCTGGCTGCCCGGTTGGAGGGTGTTCCCCGATATTTGTCGCTGTCATATACTACGGTATGGATCCCTGCCTGAATGATGGCTTTCGCACACTCATTGCAGGGGAAAAGGGACACGTACAGCTTCGTGCCCTCTAAAGATCCTCCGCGGTAATTCAAAATTGCATTCAGTTCACTATGTGTCACAAAGGGATATTTTGTCAGATTACTATCCTTGTCATTCTCCCTCTCCCAGGGAAACTCATCATCGGAACAACCCTTGGGGAACCCATTGTATCCCATAGACAGAATCTTATTGTCCGGGCTGACAATGCAGGCTCCCACCTGGGTATTCGGATCCTTGGACCGCATCCCCGACAGGTGGGCTACCCCCATGAAATATTCATCCCAACTGATATAGTCACTGCGCTTGGCACTCATTGGTGTCTCCTTTATTTGGTACCGAAAATACGGTCTCCAGCATCTCCCAGTCCGGGAACGATATATCCGTGATCATTGAGCTTCTGATCCATTGCTCCGATATAGATATCCACATCGGGATGTGCTTCCTGCATTGCCTTCACGCCTTCGGGTGCTGCGATGATGCACAGCAGACGGATGCTCTTGCATCCCTTGTCCTTCAGCAGCTGGATGGCTGCGATGGAAGAACCGCCGGTGGCCAGCATGGGATCTACGACGAATACTTCACGCTCTGCACAGTCTGCAGGCAGCTTGCAGTAATATTCTACGGGCTTTAAGGTCTCCGGATCACGGTACAGTCCGATATGTCCTACCTTTGCAGCCGGGATCAGGGACAGCATTCCGTCTACCATACCAAGGCCTGCGCGCAGGATGGGTACCAGTGCCAGTTTTTTACCCTTTAACTGTTTTACGGTAGTCTTGCAGATGGGAGTCTCGATCTCTACTTCTTCCAGCTTCAGATCCTTGGTAGCTTCATAGCCGATCAGCATGGCGATCTCGCTGATGTTCTGTCTGAAATCCTTGGTTCCTGTTTCCTTTCTGCGGATGATTCCGATCTTCTGCTCAATTAAGGGATGGTCCATAACTACTACTTTTGACATATGATTGTCCTCCTGTGTTTTAGTGTTGTTGGTTGTATTTTGCGCCCCAGCTCAGATCTCTTCGATCAGGCTGATTCTGCGGCTGTGTCTCTCTTCTCCGGAAAAGGGTGTGTTCAAAAAGGTCTCAACGATCTCCAGTGCCAGATTCTCTCCTACGATGCCTGCTCCCATTGCCAGCATATTGGCATCATTGTGCAGCCTGGTCATTTTTGCAGAGAGCGGCTCCGAACACAATGCACAACGGATACCTTTTACTTTATTAGCTGAAATACTGATACCAATACCGGTCGTGCAGATCACAATGCCCTTTTCGCAGGTACCGGCTGCCACAGCCTTTGCTGCCGCATGCCCGAATACCGGATAATCACAACTTGCCTTGCTGTCGCATCCAAAATCCTGAAAAGGAATATTATTCTCCTCTAAATATTTTTTAACTCTTTCTTTCAGATCATATCCACCATGATCACTTGCGATTGCTATCATTTTTATTCTCCTTATATTTAAAATGAAATTTAAAGCTTTACAACCTTATGCCCCGCCGCCTTCAGCAGCCGGTTCATAATAGCCTGTCCGAAACCATCCGTGGAAAATCCCTCAGAATAGATTTTGGTGACACCTTCATCATCGAATTCTCTCAGGATCGTATACAGATGTCTGGCAATGCTGTCTTCATCCCTGCGGCTGCCGACACTTTTTACCACATCTGCCGTATATCCGGAAAGCATTTCTTCCGTTCCGATAATACCGGTCTTCTCTCCTGCCGCATGATCCGCTGCAGCTTCCCGGTTGATATATTCTCTCACCTGTTCCGGCGTACCTTCCACAATGGTGAGTTCTCCCCTGGGGGCATAATGTCTGTATTTCATCCCAGGCGCCTTGGGGGCCTGTCCACTGTCTGCCCGCAGGATCGTGGCATCTGTGTCCACCGTTCCCAACACCGCACTGAGCTTTTCCCGGGTGATATATCCGGGGCGGAGAATCTGCGGCGGACTCACCGTCAGATCAATGATCGTGGACTCCAGTCCGATTCCCACTTCTCCACCGTCGATAATGGCATCGATCCGGCCCATCATATCTTCCACGACATATTTGGCCACGGTAGGACTCGGTTTCCCGGAAGTATTGGCACTGGGTGCCGCAATATATCCGCCGCTGTACTCGATCAGCTTCTGTGCCGCCGGATGTGATGGCATACGGATGGCTACCGTATCCAGTCCTCCGGTGGTCTCGTAAGGCACTGCATCTGACTTCGGCAGGATCATGGTAAGGGGACCCGGCCAGAAAGCATCGGCGATCCTGCGTGCTTCTTCCGGCACATCCCCTGTTATTTTGTAAATGTCTTCAAACCGGTAAATATGCACGATCAGTGGATTATCCGAGGGTCTGCCTTTCGCTGCATAGATCCGCTTTGAGGATGTCGGGTTCAATGCATCTCCGCCCAGACCGTATACTGTCTCCGTAGGAAATGCCACCAGACCTCCCCGCCGTAAAATCTCTCCGGCAGCTTTCAGTTTTGCATCATCTTCCTCACTGACCGGACCGTCTCCGGGTTGAATCTTGATGATCTCTGTATTCATATTTTTTACCTTCTGTGTTCTAATGCATTTGGAAATAGTATATCATAGATACGATAAAATGGAAAGATACTGTTTCAGGTACCGCAGAATTCCCTTATGGATCAGCCATGCAATACGATCCTGATATTCTTCATCGCATAGCTTTTCCGCCTCCGCTTGATTTGACAAAAAGCCACACTCCACGATCACGATGGTTCCTTTGGTCTTCTTCAGAAGATAATAACTGTCGTTGGCCTTGACTTTGCGATGATTCTCCGGGTCCAATCCCCGTACCAGCTGATCCTGAATGCCGGAAGCCAGTGTCTCGCTTCCCATACTTCCGGTATAATAAAACACCTGCGCCCCATGTACGTATTCCTCCGGATAACTGTTCTGGTGAATACTTACCGTCAAAACAGGATCGGTTTTTTCTATGATTTCTATCCTGCGTTTCATATCCTGTACCTTTTTATTGGAAGCATGTGCATCATACAATCCGTCCTCCGTCTCCCGGGTCAGCACCACTTCCACATCTTCCGCTTCCAGATATTTTTTCAGTTTTTGAGCAATCTGAAGGTTGATATCCTTTTCCGGTGCCCCATTGATGCCGATCTTCCCCGGATCGTCTCCTCCGTGTCCGGCATCGACGACCACGCAGAGTCTCCCGGAGTCATCTGCCCCCATTCCCGTCTCCCGCAAAGCATTTACCGCATGCATCGCACCAACATATTCTGCCGCTTCCCTGCCGGTCAGCGCCATCGACAGAATTAAGAGCCCTGCCATGATCAGTTTCAATGCCTTCTGTTCCATTTTTTCAGCCGCCTTATTGTATTCTATATGATTTTATGTGCATTTTCCGCAGGAAATATCTTCCCGATGCAAAATCTTCCAAAATTAAGAAATCCTTTTGTTTTAACCTATTGCATCCTGTTGCCTGTTCAGCGTATAATAAACACATGAAATCGAATAGAAAAACACTTTCCGTAATCTTATTTATATTGGCCGGAATTTGTATCCTGGCAGCAATTATTCTCTTCGTGAGGGGTCACATGGAGGACCGGCACATGGAAGAATCCCTGGATGCTTTAAGACCCACTGAGTCTCCGGCAGAGACCGTTCCTTCTTCGGAACCTGAGACCATTGCAACTGCTACGACGGAATCCGCCGCGGAAGAAGCAGTTCCCGCTCCGGAAGAGGTCACCAGGGTTCCCAATCCTTACGCCGACAGCTTTCTTGCCAACGAAGACATGGGCGCATGGCTGCAGATTCCCGGCACCGGGATCGATTATCCGGTGATGTGGACTCCGAGAGATGAGTCCTATTATCTGTATCGTGCTTTCGACGGCAGCGAGAATAAAAACGGCTGCCTCATATTAGATACGGACAGCTGCCTGGATCCCCTTTCCACGAATCTCATCATTCACGGTCACAACATGAAATCCGGTGCCATGTTTGGCAATCTCACGGATTATGAGGATCCGGATTTTTACGAAAATCACAAAAATATTATCCTGTACACCGAAGAATGTCAGCGCAATTACGAAGTCATTGCTGTCTTTCGTTCCCAGGTCTACCGGAAGACCGATCAGGTATTTAAGTTCTACAAATTTTTCCAGGCGGATACCCGGGAAGAATTTGATGACTTTTATAACAATATCAAGCAGTTATCCCAGTATGATACCGGTGTTACCGCACAGTTCGGAGATCATTTTCTGACACTGTCTACCTGCGTGTATCACGTAGAGCAGGGCCGGTTTGTAGTCGTTGCCAAGGAAACGGAACCCGGCGATCACTACCTTCCCATACAGGAATAACCAACAATCTATCAGGAGGATTTTCTTATGAAAAAACTGAAAAAAATCGTTACACTGCTTACGCTTGCAGCTGTGTGCCTGACTGCTCCCGCATTCGGCAAGATCACAGCCAAAGCAGCAGAACCCAACACCTATGTTCTGAACTTTTCCCCCTCCAAAGGTGAATGGCGCTTCAAGCCTGCATCCTCATGGTCCGAAGAAGTTCAGGACCGCGAGCTTTACTATATGATGCAGGAAATCAAAGACGGTGACTACATCGTAGTCCAGAATGATGTCGACTGTAACCCTCTGAATCTGAATGTTCCCGTACGTCTGGGCAACCTGACGATCAAGAACAGTGTCAAGACTCCTGTCATCACCGCAAAAGGTTATGACAATGTCTATGTTCTGGACGGTACTACCGCGGCAATTAACGGTGATGTATCTCATGCCTATGTATACGGCGGTGCACGCGTTAATTTCAATAATAACGTTGATACTTTGGAAATGTACGGCTACGGCAATGAATACAACAATCTGCATGCCTATATCAACGTTGTCGGTACGGTAAATCATCTGTCTGCCAAAGACGGTCAGACCATGGAGACTTATTATGACTACTACAATTTTGCAGCCAATAAGCTGTACACCGAGGATGGCGCCTTAAGAACCGATGCACAATATTACAGCAAGACCGCTCCCGCTGCCACCACTGAAGCTGCACAGCCTGCTGCAGCCGCTCAGCCCGCTGCAACTGCTCAGCCCGCTGCAACTGCACAGCCCGCCGCTTCCTCTTCCGCATACGATGATGTGCCTAAGACCGGTGAAAGCGCTCTTTCTATTTATCTGATGGTTGCCGCAGTTTTCTGTGTTGTATCCGGATATGCACTTCGTAAGAAAAACGCATAATTACATTATAAGAGCACAAAATGCCTGGCCAAAACGGCCAGGCATTTTATATTACTTATTATTGCAGGTAGGCGTTGATCAGTTCCCAGGCTGCCTGTGTTCCGTAGCCGAGTCTCCATACTGCCACACCACCGATATTCTTGGTAGTCATCATATTCAGCTTCACAGCAATGGATTCCGCATCCTCCAGCCAGATCTGATAATTTACGCTACCGGAAGTCCATTCCGCATAATTCTGGCAGGTCACTTCATCCCATTCTGCACTCACGCCTGCTTTACTCATGAAGTCTGCTTCATTGCGCATTGTGATATATTCGTCTGTCACATCCGTTCCTTCCGTCTTCCACAGGATCGTATAGAAGGGAAGTGCATTCACTACTTTATTCGCCGGTACTTCCTGAAGCGTTCTATCCAGTCCGTCCGATACATAGCTGATGCTTGCAACACTTCCGGGATCCTTGCTTCCGTGCCAGTGCTCATCATATCCCATGATGATCACATAATCCGCAACTTCTCCCTGAATATCCAGGCGATAGTAGTCATTGAAATTAAAAGGTACATAATTATCGATTGACAGTACCAGTCCCTTATTGCGGCACTCTATGGACAGTTCTCTTAAGAACTCCACATAATGCGGTCCGCAGTCACTGCTCAGCTGTTCGAAATCCACGTTAATCCCGTCAAGTCCCAGTCCCACTGCCGTATCCGTCACATTTTTCACCAGGTTCTGTCTGGCCGTTGTGGATGACAGCATATTCAATGTACTGATAGATATGCCGTTTTCATTCGCATAATTAAAATTATCCAGCACACCCCACACCTGCAGTCCCATCTGATGGGCGGTCGTTACATAACCCGCTGTTGCAAAGCTTCGGAACGCTCCGTTTTCATCCGTCATACTGAACCAGGTAGGTGCGATCACGTTCATTCCTTTCGTGCCGGACACCATAGAGTATAAGGTATCATTACCTGCGACACCTCCTATGGAATGCCAGCCGAGGCAGATCTTGCTGTCTGCGGTAAGGGATGTATACTCCGGTGCCTGATAATCTGTCACCGGTGTTTCCGTCTCCTCCGTGATCTCACCCAGGCGTTTATTTTCCACATATCCGATGACTGCATCCGCTGTCTTTACCTTACTCCAGGTCTCCATCTGTTCCAGTATCTCAAGGGTATCTCCCTTGACTGCCTGTGTCAGGATCGGGCTCTTTACGCCGCCTCTCAGCCGGACTGCGGTATCCTTTTTCAGCTGTGCTACCTGTCTGGTTCCCCATTCGGTATTGACCTGTACATGTCTGTCATAACATTCATAGGAATAATTCGTAAACAGTTTTACATAGTCAGCTGCCACATATACGTTATCTCCGTCCGCGAAGCTGATCACATAACCGGCTTCCTGTGTTCCTTCCGCTGTCGTATATGCAGTCTCTCCGAATGTTGTCCGGATCACTTCTGTCGGAGTAGCATATAACAACAGATTCTCTGTCTTATCCGCATAAAATACTTCGTTCAAATATTTATGAACAGTTGCCAGATCGAAATAGCACACACCGTCTTTGATCAGTGCCTGTTCCTCCACCATTTCATTCTGTAAAATAATGGCACTCCTGTCGTTCTCTGACACCTGATAGAATTCATTCCAGTCGGCTTCTTCCTTGCTGTAGGAATATTTATCCAACAGCACTTTGCCCAGTGCGCAGCCACCGATCACAAGGATCAGCAGGATCGCCACGATCACCGGTAATACTTTTTTCTTCATATGTGCTCCCATCCGCAGGGGATTCCCCGCATTGTTCTTGCCTCTTCTTTCGTTCCGTCCGTCTCCCGGCAGAACAGTCTTATTCTATCACAATTCCCGCATATAATACAAGGAACAATACTCATCCGGTCACACACTGCAGGACACAGCCAGAGAGGCAATCCCATTTTGCGGTCCCGCAGCGTATGTTCCTTCCCCTCTGACCGTTCCGGCCATACGGGTGCTGACACCTCCTAAATGACAGTTCCGGGCCATCCACAGCAGCTTTGGACCAAAAAGTATTCGTGAAACACTTATCCTTCTGCTGCGTTTTCCGGTACTTTATGAACATAAATGCCTCTGACGGTACTTCTTTAAGGTAGTTCAAATAAAACATTGGAATTATGATTGTGAAAAATTTCGTTGAAATATTATGACCAGACACGTATACGCCTGTAAGACATCTCCATACTATATTTTACAAAACAATAAATGCTCTCCATCGTTTTGTGAATACAAATAAAAATGGGATGAAACGGAACGAATCGTTCCTCGTAAATCAACAAGAAAATAAGAAATCCGTCAGCCTCCTCTCCGTACCGGAGTATCAGAGGCATCTATAGGTGAGATTATATACTGTAATGCCTTGTTTGACAAGCTCTTTTATTAAATTTTTTTAAACTGTGAAAGGCTTCTATTGACTAAAATATAGGGAAAGTATAAGCTATATACCATACCAATGCGAAGGCAGAAAGGAAGTGTTGTCGCATGAAAATAGAAAAAGTAAATGAAAATCAGATTCGCTGCACGCTGACCCGCGAGGATCTCGCCAGCCGCGAATTAAAAATAAGTGAGCTTGCCTACGGTACGGAAAAGGCAAAATCCCTATTCCGTGACATGATGCAGCAGGCCAATTTTGAATTTGGCTTTGAAGCCGAAGACATCCCTCTGATGATCGAGGCCATCCCGCTGAATGCGGACTGCATCGTGCTGATCATTACCAAAGTAGAAGACCCGGATGAACTGGATACCCGTTTTTCCCGTTTTGCTCCTTCCGTTACGGAAGAAAGTGATGAGGACAGTGATGAGAGCACTGCAGACGAGGTTCTGGATCTGTTCCGCCGTATCCAGAGCGAAGACAATACCGCAAACGCTCCTGAAGCTCCTTCTGCGTCCGCTCCCGAGGAAAGTGACAGTGTACGTTCCCGCCTGTTCCGTATGGAATCTCTGAAACAGGTGATCAATGCGGCAGTAATAGCCGGAAGCCATTATCATGGGCTCAGCACGCTGTATCACGAAGAGGGCACCGACGGGTATTATCTGATCCTGACGCAAGGCGAAGAAGATCGCGAGGTCTTCGACCGTGTCTGCAATGTCATCTCTGAATACGGTATTCCCAAGCGTTCCACACCGGCAAGCCTTACTTTTCTTGAGGAACATTGTTCCACACTGATCGCCGAACATGCTTTACAGCGTCTTTCTAATACTTCAGTGTAACAACAGATTGTAACATTCAGGAGAGTTCCCACTCTGTGGGGACTTTCTTATTTTTATGGTTGTTTTATACCTGTCTCTCCTCTCCCAGCGAGAGTCTGTAGAAAAGAAGCTGGGAAACGCGTAACTTGAAAATATAGTCTTATTCGCATATAATAAAATTTAATACATGAATTGCTCCGTTGCAATGTAGCTTACGCAATTCCATACACATTCGGAATTACAAAGGGTCAAAACGCCGGTTACAGTGGAAAGGATGTACACGATATGATTTCCGACGAAGAATTATACCGACAATATTTAAGCGGCGATGAAACAGGGCTGGAAGAATTGATAAGAAAATACGACAATCCACTGACCTTATACATCAACGGCTATCTGCATGACATTCACGAGGCGGAGGACCTGATGATAGAAGTATTTTCCTACCTGTTCGCCAAAAGGCCCCATATCCGGGATGGCGGATTCAGGGCTTACCTGTATAAATCTGCGCGCCATTTAGCTTTGCGCCATAAAAGCATCCGGCGACATCACTTCTGTCTTGATGATCTGACCAAAGAGCCGGAAGGTGGGAAACTGGTGGATGAGGTGATCCGGACAAAAGAACGAAATCAGATCCTGCATTTATGCATGGGTGAACTGCATCCGGATTATAGAGAGGCTCTTTATCTGACCTATTTTGAGGGTATGAGTTACCGGCAGGTCGCTGAAGTTATGGGGAAAAGCGTGAAGCAGATCACTAATATAATGTACCGGGGAAAAGAGCGTCTGCGAGGATTATTGGAACGGGAGGGAATTACAAATGCGGAGTCATGAGGAACGGATCGCAGAAGTCCGACGAAGGATTGCGGAAAAAGAGCGGCAAAAAAGGCGGAAACAGCGGCGGATCGTTGCTATTTCCTGCATAGCGGCATGCCTTGCTGTGATCTTCGGGGCTTCCTTTGTCATGCCTGGGATTTCCGGGCAAATGGTGCCGGGGATCTCCTCCGGACATGAAACGGCGGCAACGATCCTTGGCGGTGGCGCTGCACCCGAATATATCATAATAGGGCTGCTTTCATTTCTTCTCGGCGTATGCGTGACGATCCTGTGTTTTCGTGTCCATCTGTTGGACAAAGAAGAGCAGGCAGAGCAGAGGGGGGACCGCACCAATGGAATTGATCATTAATCTTTTGCAATTTTTCGTTACCCTGCTGGGCTTCTGTCTGAGCGGCATTCGTTATCTGAGACATCGGACACTGTCATATTTTCTGCTGATTTGCTTTTATGGCTGTTTCGCACTGGGCTCCCTGTACTGGACATTGTATCTGTTATTGTTTTCCGAAACACCACGGATCTTTTATGTATCGGAATTCGGCTGGGTCTCCAGCGTTATTTTTCTCTGTCTCCTACAATATACTCTCTCCTCCCCGGAGGAAAGAAGCTTTTCCTGTCGGAAATCCCTGCTGGCTCCGCTGATCGGAGTCCCATTGTGCGCATTTTACTGTACCTTTGGTGACATTCTCTCCAACCTGCTCTGGTGCGGCATGATGATCCTTGTCTCCTATCGTTCCATCCACGGTCTTGTCTACGCAGAGACACAGACGGGAAAAGGACGGAACCTGCGGTATTTTCACATTGGAATCCTCTGCTATGTTGCGGCAGAATACGCTCTGTGGACCTCCGGCTGCTTCTGGCCGGGCGACTCCATCTTCAGTCCCTATTGCTGGTGTGATCTTCTGCTGACGGTCTGCCTTTTCGGGCTGCTGCCTGCCACAGGAAAGGCGGTGCGGACATGATCTATATTGAAAATGTATTTATCTGTATGGCCTCGCCCCTGTTAATTGCCGCCCTGTGCATGGGTAGGCGACAGGCCAAATTCTTTCTATGCTGTCTTGCAGGAATGGGGGCATGCCTGCTCTCCGCTTACATCAATACCTTCTTTGCCGCTCTTTACGCAGCAGATACGATTGCCGCCACTGCAGAGATCGCACCTGTGGTAGAGGAAGTGATGAAACTCCTGCCGCTGCTCTTTTATCTTCTTGTATTTGAGCCTGAACCGGTGCCGATAAAAAATGCTGCCATCATCGTTGCACTTTCCTTTGCCACCTTTGAGAATGTCTGCTATCTGATTCAAAATGGAGCCGGACATTTTTCCTTTATCTTTTTCCGGGGCATTGGAACGGGTGCCATGCATGTGATCTGTGGTGCCATCGTCGGCGGTGGACTGGCGTATGTATGGCAGCGCACCTGGCTGAAGATTGCCGGAACCTGCGGTCTGCTCGGGGCAGCCATCACTTTTCATGCAATTTATAATCTTCTGATCGCCTATGGCGGTGCGATACAGTATATCGCATACATTCTGCCTGTGCTGATCCTGACGGTGGGAAAACTGATTGTCCGCCTGCCCCAGAGTCACAACTGAATCCTGTCTTTTGAGGAGCTGCTATCGGCAGCTCCTGTTTTTTGAAGAACTTTTTTTGAAACTTTTTTTGAAAAAATTGAATTTCAGGTGAGAGTTTTTTCGTTTTTTTGTACCTAATTAGATGAAGGACATATGTATTTTATGACTTTACTTTCCGAAGGGAGGTTTTCAACGATATGTATGATACAGAAAAGCGGGTCGAACTGGTGAAAAAACGGGTGCATGAAAAATATCGCCGGAAGAAGCGTCGCGTGATCTGCCGGCTGTCTGCCCTGTGCACAGCATTGTCTGCGTTCCTTGTGGGAACGGTGCACACAGCAGCCGGTCAGACGCAGATCACCGCCCGGGGAATGTACGGTTCTATCCTGCTGCATGAAGACGCCGGCGGTTATGTGCTGGTGGGGGTAATTTCTTTCTCCACAGCAGTCATGATCACTGTGCTGTGTATCAGACTCCGGGAAAGAGAACACCGTGGACAAGGCACGGGAAAAGGAAACGCATCACAACAATGGGAGGAAAATAATTCATGAAAAAGCAAAAAATTCGGTTCTATGCGGCGCTGCTTTGCAGTTCCATGGTACTTTCTCTGGTCTCCACGCCGGTATCGGCAGCAGAAACCGGACAGCTGACGAATCCCCCGACATCCACAGAGGGTCCGGGATCCCCGGAAAGCGCATCGGGAAATGAAGCTGCAGCGATGCTGAACGGACTGTACGCAGCACTGCCGGTCGCAAACGGTGTGAAGGAAGTGGCGACAGCGGAGGAGCTGGCGGCTGCATTGGAAAACAATGCGAATGACACAGTCAAACTGACGGCAGATATTACCATCAACACCACGCTGACAATTAGCCGCACTGTGACACTGGATTTAAACGGTAATGTACTGAAAATGACCGGCAGCGGCAGCGTAATCAAGGTGGAATCAGGCGGCAGTCTGACGATTGCGGATAGCAACACAACCACACAGCACAACTTCACCCCGAACGGTGACGGTCTGTGGGTGCTGGACGAAACCGGCGGCTCGAAATTTGTCTACGGCGGCATTATCACCGGTGGCACGGGAATGCCTCCTGGCGTCAATTACTCCGAGGGCGGCGGTGTGTATGTCTCCGCGGGTGCTGCACTCACCATGAACGGCGGCAGCATTGTCGGCTGTAAGGCCGAAAGTGGAGGCGGTGTATGCATTGTTTATGATTATACGGCACAAAAAACAAGCGAGTTCATTATGAAGGGAGGCAGCATCATCGGCTGCACTGCTTCCTCTGGAGGCGGTGTACTGATCCGTTCGGGATGCAGGTTCACAATGAATTCCGGCTCCGAGATTCGCTGCTGCACCGCAAGAACTGGCGGTGGGGTAACCATCAACGCTTCGTCTTCTCTGGCCGGTAGTTTCACTCTGGCCGGCGGAAAAATCCATAAATGTAAGGCTTATGTCGCAAATAATTTTCTTTCCCGCGGCGGCGGCATTAGCAACGAAGGAGAATTTATCATGGAAAGCGGTTGTATTGAAAACTGCACATCCCAATCCCAAAGAGACGATAATAAGAGCAGCGGGGTATACAACGAGGGTAAGCTGTTCATCTTGCGCGGCGGTACCATTGACGGCAATATAACAAATAATACTACGCTGAACGCGGACGGCGGCATCGTCAACGGAGAGTTGACGAACAATGACCAGATCACCGGCGAAGACTTGAATCGCAGTACTACATTTAACGACAAAGTGACCAACAACGGTACCATCCGGAAGGGCACATTCACGAGTGAGGTCATAAATGAGAGCAGTGGTACCATTAACGGCGGCACATTTACCGGCACAGTTGAGAACAAGGACGGAACAATTTCAGGCGGTGATTTCAGCAAAGCCACCCTGAACGGTATGCTCGTGATCACTTTTGAACCGAACAACGGAGAGCCGGTCATCACACGGGAAGTGAATTGGAGTAAAGACGGAGTGGCACTCACCGCACCGGATCCCGTTCCCACCAAAGAGGGGCATAGTCTTGACGGCTGGTATTATGATAACAATGGTACAGAAACAAAATGGAACTTTGACACGGATACAGTCAAATGCACTATGACCCTCAAGGCAAAATGGGAACTCTCCACCTATTCCGTAACGCTGCAGACGGACGGCGGTACGATTGCCAGCGGAAAAGAAGTAACCGGCTACACTTACGGCACTGGGGCAGTTCTTCCTACCGCCAATGATATGACCCGCGAGGGATACCGCTTTGACGGCTGGTACGCGGACAGCAGTTTTTCCAGCTCTCCCATTACAGAGATCTCTGCTACCGAAACGGGAAATAAAACATTCTATGCAAAATGGACGAAGAACACGACTCCCATCATTCCCGGCAACAACACCAGCAATATCGTAGAGCAGTATAAGACTGACGACAGCAGCTCCGGAGAACAGACCGACCGTGAAGTTCCCTCTCCTGTCGTGAAAAACACCACCTCTTATTTGACCTATACCGTACAGGCGGGTGACACTCTCTGGAAAATCGCCAGAAAATACAACTGCTCCATAACCGGGATCATGGTAGCCAACAGTGACCGGATCAAGAACCCGAACCGGATTCACGCCGGCTGGCAGCTTAAGATTCCCCAAAGCGGAGCGCCTATCACAGGCGGCACTCCCGATGCTGTTCTGCCTGAGAATAAGAAAAGTGGGATATACATCGTCAGACAGGGCGACACCCTCTGGAAAATCGCCAGAAAGTACGGCTGCTCCATGGCCGAGATCATCTCCCTGAACCGGGAACTGATCCGCAACCCTGCTCTGATTTATTCCGGCTGGGAACTGAAAGTACCACAGGATTAGCCTCCCCTGAAAGAATCTACCGGGCCAGTCATACTTCATAATATCGGATCAGATAATTTATCTAAGGGAAAAAGGCAAAAAAAAGACGGCCAGAGGCCGATGATCTGAGTTCCTTGAATTCTTTAGATTTCTCAAATCCGCGCAATCGGCGGACACATTTCGATTGCGCGGAAATCTGAGCTATGAAATTCCATAAATACTTTGTTTCACCTGTGTGCCCCGGTCAGGTGATGTTTCCAAAACAGACATACAAAGCTTACAGCTCCTCGATCACTTTCATAAGCTCATCTACATCAATGCCATGTACCATAGCTGCCTCTTCCAGGGTCTCTCCCTGTGAAGCAGGGCATCCCAGGCAATGCATTCCTGCATCGAGGAGTACGGGAGCTACTTCAGGATTGGCACGTAAGATCTCGCCAATGGTCATGTCTTTTGTTACTCCGGTCATATCGGTCTCCTTTCTGCCGTATAAGGCTTTTTTAGTATAATACTTTCCCCAAAAGATTACAAGAATATTCTTGTGCATCAGCATTTGCTTCACAAATGGCGCCGCTTCGTAGCTCACATTTATTTCATGTTGGTGCGCTTTGTCCATGAAAAAGAGGTTTTCGTGCTTTGTGTGCAAGCACCCACGCACGGCAATCTCTTTTTCATGTCAGAGCTGATGTACAAAAGCGCGTACATTACCTAAAACTGTTGACACTTACCCTTGTCAGGTAGTACACTTTTATCGTAAAGAAACAGCTTGGGATGCCAGCGCAACTGGTACTCTCAGTTGATAATATTAATTGTTTTTACTAGAAGGAGGTAAATTTTCATGGCAGAAGCATGGAGAGGCTTTAAAAGAGATGGCCACTGGGATGTAGACGTCAATGTACGTAACTTCATCCAGACCAACTACACTCCGTATGATGGAGATGAGAGCTTCCTGGAGGGACCTACCGAAGCAACTGATAAGCTTTGGGGCAGACTTCAGGAGTTACAGAAGGAAGAGCGTGAGCATAACGGCGTTCTGGAATGCGAAACAGAGATCGTATCCAGTCTGACCGCTTATGGCCCTGGCTATATTGATGAATCTATGAAGGATCTGGAGCAGATCGTTGGTCTGCAGACAGACAAGCCTTTAAAGAGAGCATTCATGCCTTATGGTGGTATTAAGATGGCTCAGCAGGCAGCAAGCACCTATGGCTACGAAGTAAATGAAAAATATGACAAGATCTTCAATGAGTATCACAAGACTCACAACCAGGCAGTATTTGATGCTTATACCGATGAAATGAAGGTTGCTCGTCATACCCATATCGTTACCGGTCTTCCCGACACCTATGGTCGTGGACGTATCGTAGGCGACTACAGAAGAGTTGCTCTGTACGGTATCGATTTCCTGATCGAGCAGAAGAAGAAGGATAAGAAGAACTGCGGTACCGGCGTTATGACCGAGGAAATCATTCGTCTGAGAGAAGAGATCGCTGATCAGATCAAGGCTCTGCAGGGAATGAAGGAAATGGCTAAGATCTACGGTTACGATATTTCCGGTCCCGCTACCACCGCTAAGGAAGCTATCCAGTGGTTATACTTCGGTTACCTGGCAGCTATCAAGACCCAGAACGGTGCAGCTATGTCCGTTGGACGTATCTCTACTTTCCTGGACATCTATATTGAGAGAGACTTAAAGGAAGGCACCCTGACCGAGAAAGAAGCTCAGGAGCTGATCGACCATATGACCATGAAGTTCCGTATGGTTAAGTTCGCTCGTATTCCTTCTTACAACCAGCTGTTCTCCGGTGACCCCGTATGGGCTACTCTGGAAGTTGGTGGTATCGGCATGGACGGCCGTCATATGGTTACCAAGAACGACTATCGTTTCCTGCATACTCTGGAGAACATGGGACCCAGCCCCGAGCCGAACCTGACCGTTCTGTACTCCAGCGCTCTGCCTGATAACTTCAAGAAGTACGCAGCTAAGATTTCTGTGAATACTTCTTCCATCCAGTACGAGAACGATGACGTTATGAAGCCTATTTGGGGTGATGACTACAGCATCTGCTGCTGCGTATCCGCTACTCAGACCGGTAAGGAGATCCAGTTCTTCGGTGCTCGTGCTAACCTGGCTAAGTGCTTACTGTACGCTATCAACGGTGGTAAGGATGAGAAGCATCTGGACAAGGACGGCAAACATATGCAGTGTGGTCCTGAAATCGCTCCTATCACTTCCGAGTACCTTGATTTCGACGAAGTTATGCATAAATATGACATCATGCTTGACTGGTGTGCATCTCTGTATGTTAACATTCTGAACCTGATCCACTACATGCATGATAAGTACTACTACGAAGCAGCTGAGATGGCTCTGATCGATACCGATGTAAGAAGAACCTTCGCAACCGGTATTGCAGGTCTGTCCCATGTAGCTGACTCCCTGTCCGCTATCAAGTATGCTAAGGTTAAGGTTATCCGTGATGACCAGGGTTGTGCTGTAGACTTCAAGATCGAAGGCGACTTCCCTAAGTACGGTAACGATGATCCCAGAGCTGATGAATTCGCTGTATGGCTGCTGAAGACCTTCATGGAGAAGATCAAGAAGAACCACACCTACAGAAATTCTGAGCCTACCACTTCCGTACTGACCATTACCTCTAACGTTGTATATGGTAAGGCTACCGGTGCTCTGCCCGATGGTAGAGCAGCTTACACACCGTTCGCTCCCGGTGCATCACCTTCCTATGGTGCTGAGAAGAGTGGTCTACTGGCTTCTCTGAACTCTGTAGCTAAGCTGCCTTATGAGTATGCTCTGGATGGTATCTCCAATACCCAGACCATGGCTCCTTCCGCTCTTGGTCACAACCTTGACGAGCAGAAAGAAACTCTGGTACGTGTAATGGATGGTTACTTCGATCGTGGTGCTCATCACCTCAACGTTAACGTATTCGGTACCGAGAAGCTGTTAGATGCACAGGCTCATCCTGAGAAGCCTGAGTACGCTAACTTCACCATCCGTGTATCCGGTTATGCTGTTAAGTTCATCAGCCTGACCAAGGAGCAGCAGGATGATGTTATCGCAAGAACCTGCCATAAGAGTCTGTAATTCTTACAGGTTTTGAGATAATTGATGTATATGGGGCCGGGCAGTAATGTCCGGTCCCTTTTTGGATACACTATTCAGAACCATTAAATATTTTCGGATGCTCTTCGAATGCTTGCATTCGCAAGAGTATTTGAAAATATTTATTTGGCGAAGCCATCTCCATGAGCAAAAGGAAAGTTCCGAAGGAACGATTTTGCGAATGGAGTTCTGAATAGTGTTAACTACACTCACCCCTCAGCTGCCTGCATGGCAGAGAATGGAGATTATTACAATGATCAAAGGCAGAATTCACTCATTAGAATCCTTCGGCGCAGTAGACGGACCCGGAATCCGCTATCTTATCTTCCTCAAGGGCTGCAATATGCGTTGTCAATATTGCCACAATGTAGATACCTGGAATCCCGACACTGACAATCTGATGACAGCAGACGAGCTTCTGGATAAGGCAGAGCGTTTCCGCAGCTACTGGGGCAAAGAAGGCGGCATCACCGTCAGCGGCGGCGAAGCTTTATTACAGATTGATTTTCTCATCGATCTCTTCCGTAAGGCTCACGAGAGAGGCATCAACACCGACCTTGATACTTCCGGACAGCCTTTTACCAGAGAAGAGCCCTTCTTCTCCAAATTCAACGAATTACTGAAATATACCGATCTTGTCATGTTGGACATCAAGCATATTGATGATGAGGAGCACAAAAAACTCACCGGCCATACCAACAAAAACATTCTGGACTGCGCAAGATACCTCTCCGAACAGGGTATCCCCATGTGGATCCGTCATGTGCTGGTACCCGGAATCACTGACAATGACGAATATCTGAAGAAAACAAGAGAATTCATTGACACTCTGGATACCGTTATGAAGGTAGAAGTTCTTCCCTATCACACATTAGGGGCATACAAATGGAAAGAGCTGGGAATCCCCTATAAGCTGGAAGGTGTGGAGCCCCCCACCGAAGAGAGAATTCAGAATGCGAAGAAGATCCTGGAGTTCAATAAATATAAATAAACAACTGTAACTAATGATAAAAAATACTAAATAAGACTTGTATTCAAGCCATATTTATATTACAATACTAATAGTTATATTGATAAATTTGTATCAAACAATATGATTTGATACACGCAAAATAGGAGGAAAAGATTATGGCATTTGTTATTGGTGATGCTTGTGTAGCATGTGGAGCTTGTGAAGCACAGTGCCCCGTTGGCGCTATCAGCATGGGCGATGGAAAGTTCGAAATTGATGCAGATAAGTGCATCAGCTGCGGTTCCTGCGCAGGTCAGTGCCCCGTTGGTGCTATCGCAGAGGATTAATTTCCGACTTAAAATGCAACCTTGGGAAGGCATTTCAGAAAATGAAATGCCTTTTCTTTTTTTCTGCTTTATGTTTTTCATTCTCTTTTGGATTCACTGGTGTATCTTTTGGCTGTTTTTGCAACCGTCCTTTGGTCTTTTTCCGTAACAGCTCGTCCATCTTCTGATAATATTCTTCGCTGCGCTGTTCCAGCCTGCGATCCCGCTCTTCCTCACGCTCCTCTCTGCTGCGGAACTGATAATCCAGTTCTTTCACCATGCTCTCCTTTAATTCCCGACATAGCTCCTGATTATTTTCTTTTACGGCTTCACGGATCATCTGCTGCAGAATCCACTGTAGTCTTTTAACCTTCTCCTCCCGGTTTTCGCCTGTCAGCGAGGTCTCCTGCACCGGTGATGGTACTGTTTTCTTCACTGTCTCATCTACAATTTCAATTGCCATACGCGGTGCGGCAGCTGCTTCTTTTTCTGTCGTTTCCTCCGGCAGCACATCCAGTTTCCCGTCCTTTAATATCATTTTGATTGCTTTCAACTGTAATCCCCTTTCTTTCATGCTCTTGATCTCTTTGAAACGTTCTACATCTTCTTTCGTATAATAGCGATGCCCCAATTCGTTACGTTTGATGGGCAGGTGTAGTTCTTCCTCCCAGTAGCGAAGCACGTGGCTCTCCACCTTTACCTGTTTTGCTGCATCCGAAATCAATAAATACTCTCCCATAATCTCTCCTTTTCTAAATTGTCATAATATGAAAATGTGAAATAAAAAAGAGAACAGGTACAGGGGAATTTCCCTTACTTGTTCTCTTTCGTGTTTTATATTCTGTATTCGCAGGATACTTAAAAATCTTTTTTTCTGTCGTTTTCCAGGTTAGCGAACTTGGTGTACTCCGGCAGCCATGCCAGCTGTACGGTTCCGATCGGACCGTTTCTCTGCTTGGCAATGATGATCTCGGAAATACCCTTGTCCGGTGAATCATGGTTGTAATAATCATCACGGTAAATAAACATTACCACGTCGGCATCCTGCTCGATAGCTCCGGATTCACGCAGGTCAGACAACATCGGCCGATGATCCGGTCTCTGTTCTACCGCTCGGCTCAGCTGGGACAGAGCCAGCACCGGTACGGATAACTCTCTGGCTACCGCCTTTAAGGAACGGGAAATATCGGAAATCTCCTGCTGTCTGGAGTCGCTGCTTCTGCCGCCGCTGCCTGACATCAACTGCAAATAGTCAATGATGATCATGGACAGACCGTTTTCCTGCTTCATTCTTCTGCATTTGGAGCGGAGCTCTGCAATGCTGATGCCCGGCGTGTCATCAATCATCAGCTTGGATTTACCGATGACACCGGCACTCTCGATCAGCCGCTCCCACTCCTGGTCATTCAGCTGGCCGGTACGAAGCTTCTGTGCATCCACGCTGGATTCCAGGGAAAACATACGGTTGATCAACTGCTCCTTACTCATTTCCAGACTGAATATGGCTACCGGCAGATTCTGCTTAAAAGCCACATGCTGCGCAATATTCAGCACAAACGCTGTCTTACCCATGGAAGGACGGGCGGCGATCAGCACCAGGTCAGAGGGCTGCATACCGGCAGTACGATAATCCAGATCAATGAATCCGGTGGCAATACCTGTAACAGTTCCGTGAAGCTTGGATGCCTTCTCAATCTTGTCCATAGCATTCATAACCACCGTACGGATCGGGACGAACTCTTTTACATTCTTTTTCTGTACCACCTCATTGATCTTGCTCTCGGTACTCTCCAGGATTGTATCCAGACTTTCTTTCCCGCTGTAGCAGGTGTTGGCAATCTCTTCGTTGGTACGAATCAGTCGTCTGAGGGTTGCTTTCTCCGCAACAATACCGGCATAGTACTTAATGTTAGCGGAGGTGGGCACCGATGCGATCAGGTTCGTCAGGAAATCCAGTCCGCTGACCTCCGGCGGCACATCTTCCCTGGATCTCAGTCGATCCTGCAGGGTAACAAAATCCACCGGTTTTCCCTCGTTGTTCAATTCCACGATCGTGTCAAATACAATACCGTACTGACGATTGTAGAAATCCTCTCCCGAGATCTGTTCCGTCGCGGCAGCGATTGCCTCCGTATCGATGAACATAGATCCGATCACCGACTGTTCTGCCTCCAGGCTGTGGGGCATTATTCTTTTGATTACATTTTCATCTATAGCCGGCATGGGCCTGTCTATGCCTCCGTAACTTTCACCGTCAGTTTTGCTGCCACCTGAGGATGAAGCTTTACTGTCACCTCATAGGAACCAAAATTCTTCAGGCTCTCGGGAAGTACAATTTTCTTCTTATCGATTTCAATGCCATGCTGTTCCTTGCAGGCAGTTGCGATCTCCTTGGAAGATACAGAGCCAAAGGTCTTGCCGCCTTCTCCTGCTTTGATCTTAACCATGACCTGCTTAGTCTCCAGCTCCGCTGCCAGAGCTTTTGCCGCATCCAGGTTCTCCTGTGCTACTTTTTCTTCATTCGCTTTTTGAAGCTTCAGGTCATTCATATTTTTGGAAGTTGCTTCCACACCGATCTTTTTCGGTAAAATATAGTTCCTTGCATATCCTTCGCTGGCTTCAATGATATCTCCTTTTTTGCCCAGCTTTTTTTCATCCTGAAGTAAAATAATTTTCATGTTATATACCTGCCTTTCCTATCTCTAAATCTCTCCGGATTCCAACATATCGTCAATGGTATGCTTCAGCACGCCGATGGCTTCTACCAATCCTACACCCTCCATCTGACAGGCTGCAGTGTTCATGTGACCGCCGCCACCCATACGTTCCATAATGATCTGTACATTAACCTCATCAATGGATCTGGCACTGACATAGATCTTACCCTGATAATCCGTGAGTACGAAACTTGCCTTGATTCCTTTGATATTCAGCAGTTCGTTGGCTGCCTGTGCCCCAATGATCGTAGGACTGGGCAGATCCTCCGCGGTACACAGAGAGATGGCAAAAAACTGCTTGTAAATCTCTGCCTGGCTGACTGCGTCTGCCTTTGCCTTATATTCTGCAGCATCCTCACGGAACAGTTTTCTGACTCTGGTGACATCTGCACCATTTCTACGCAGAAATGCGGCAGCTTCAAAGGTGCGGACACCGGTCTTGGTCATAAAGTTGTTGGTATCGATCATGATACCGGAGTACATACAATCCGCCTCTTCCGTACGGATCTTGATATTGTCATAAGTGTACTGCAGGATCTCGGATACCATCTCACAGGCCGAGGATGCATAAGGCTCCACATAGGATAATGTGGCATTTTCTATAGTCTCTGTGCCCTGTCTGTGATGGTCCAGAACCACTACAGATTTACAGAAGCGCAACAGATCCGGGCATTCTGTAATGGACGGCTTATTGACATCCACGACTACCAGTACAGTGTTGCTGCCTGCCATATCAATTGCCTGCTGGCTGGTGATGATCATATCTTCATCATACTCCGGATTATTCTTAAACAGCTCTACCAGAGGCTGAACAGAAGTCGTCGCCTCGTTCAGTACAATATGGGCTTTTCTGCCCAAAGTCTGGGCAATCCGGTAGATACCCACTGCAGACCCGAAGCTGTCCACATCCGGCATCCGGTGACCCATAACAATGACGCGATCCTTGCCGGTAATGATCTCCCGCAGGGCGTGGGCTTTTACTCTCGCCTTGACACGGGTATTTTTCTCTACCTGCTGACTCTTGCCACCGTAGTAGGTAATGCTCTCCGGAGTCTTGATGACCGCCTGGTCACCACCACGTCCCAATGCCAGATCAATGGCAGTACGGGCGAACTCATAATTTTGTGCATAGGTCAGACCATCCAGTCCGATACCGATACTGATAGTCACAGCCATTTCGTTACCGATGTTAACGGTCTTCACTTCTTCCAACAGATCAAAACGGCTCTCCTGCAGCTGTGCCACCGCTTTTTTCCGCATGATCACGAGGTATTTGTCCTTCTCCAGCTTTTTACTGATACCATCCAGGGAAGCAATGTATTTGTTCACCTTACGGTCGATCAATGCGATCAGCAGGGATCTGCGGACTTCCTCTACACTCTCCAGCGCTTCCTCATAGTTATCCAGGTAGATCATCCCCACCGTGAGGCTCTGATCATCCACTTCCTGCAATGCGATGTGCAGCGCGGTCTCATCAAACAGATAGACCGCGATCAAATAGCCGTTGTACCCTTCCGCATCGATCATATCGCTGTGTTCTGCCATTTCCTTCAGGGAAATCTTACGGAACTTTGCTACGTATTCACAGCCTTCATACTCCAGTTCGTACTGTGCCTCATCCACACCGGAATCATCCGGAAGCCTGTCCCTGGTAATGGTAGGGAACAGGGAAGTAATGGATTTGTTATATCCCTTTGGCTGGTGCACCACATTTTCAAAGGCAATATTCGTCCAGATCACCTTGCCGGAATCATCCAAAAGGGCATAAGGCAGTTCCAGATCCCGCAACAGTTTCCGCTGGATCTGTCCATACTCCGTGGCAAAACTGATCAGTTCATTCATAATGATCGGTTTATTATAGAAATACAATGTCAGTGTAATTGCAAAATAGAAGATCGTAAATCCGAAAGTAAGCAGTCCGGCACGAAAATCCAACATAAATACCGCGGCATCAATTGCCAGCAGCAGAAGTCCCAGATACAGGGTGAACTGAATATATGTACGGATTCTTCCCTTCAGTCTGATTCGTTTTTTCATCAAAGAACACCTCTCAATGTTTGCGTTCGACAACTTCTATTATAACAAATAATATACCACTATGCCACCATATTATTTTGACGAATAGACAATATTCCTCTGTCAAATTTGTGCTTTTTGTCAGCATTTCAGGTTAAAATCGCTCTTATCTGCATAATTCCCAGAATGCCACTGCACTGGCTGCCGCTACATTCAGGGAATCCACACCTCTTGCCATAGGGATGCAGACCGTGTAATCACAGTCTGCGATGGTGTCCGCTGCCAGACCTTCCCCTTCCGTCCCCAGAATAATTGCAAGCTTTTCCGCTTCATGTAATACCCGGGCATCCGGTGACAGGCTGTCTTTCTTTAACGCCATGGCTGCGGTACGGTATCCCATGCCACGCAGCTGTGCCATCGTGCGATCCGCCCAGTCTTCCGTCTCCAGAAATGTCCAGGGCACCTGGAATACCGTTCCCATGCTGACTCTCGCCGCACGACGGTACAAAGGGTCGCTGCAGCCTGCAGACAAGAGCACCGCATCAATCCCCAGTGCTGCTGCGGAGCGGAAGATTGCTCCTACATTCGTGGGATTCACGACGTTTTCCAGGATAGCGATGCGTCTGGCATCCCGACATAGCTCCTCCATCTTCGGCAAAGCTCTCCGCCGCATGGCACAGAGCATGCCACGCGCCAGCTTGAAGCCTGAGATCTGGGATAATACCTCGTTAGATGACACATAGATAGGAATTTCCTCCGATCTCTCCATGATCCGCCCCAGGACTTCTCTTCCCTTCTCGGAATCCGCTTCTCTCTGTTCCATCAGAAGCGACAACGGTTCGTATCCCGCCGTCAGCGCCCGCAGGATCACGTTTGCACTCTCCGCAATGAACAACCCGGGAGCCGGTTCGTAATAGCGGAGCAGCTGTATTTCCCTGCGTTCGTTGTAAATCTCCAGTTCCGGTGTATGTAAATCTGTGATTGGTATTCTTCTCATGCCGCTTCGTCTCCTTGCATACGTCGAAAAAAGACCAGCCACTTTTGCGGCTGGTCTCTTACTACTATCTTAGTCTGAATTATTCAGCTACGTAAGGCATAAGTGCTACGTGACGTGCTCTCTTGATGGCAACGGTCAGTGCTCTCTGATGCTTTGCGCAAGTACCGGTAATACGACGAGGAAGGATCTTACCTCTCTCAGATACATACTTCTTCAGCTTAGCTGTATCCTTATAATCGATTACATTATCTTTACCACAGAATACGCAAACTTTCTTTCTTCTGCGCATACCGCCTTTTTTTCTCATCGGAGAATCGGTCTTCTCAGTCTTATTAAAAGCCATTATTATTACCTCCTATCGGAATCTGTCAGGGCAGAGGCGGGTGTCAGCTCCGCTTGTCACTGAAACTTAGTTAAAGGGTAATTCTTCATCGATGCCGTCAGGGATGTTCATAAAACCATCACCGGCTCCGGAAGGAGCGGGGGCATTATTACCACCACCAAAACCAGCGTTCTGGTATCCACCGTCATTATTGCCGGCAGATGCATTCTTGCTCTCTGCGAACTCTACGTTCTCAACCACTACATCGGTAGTGTACACACGCTGTCCATCCTTATTGGTATAACTGCCGGTCTGGATACGTCCTTCCACAACGAACTTTGTTCCCTTGTGGCCATATCTCTCGATAAACTCACCAGTCTTACCAAACGCTACACAGTTAATAAAATCAGCATCCGGCTCGCCATCACGCTTAAATCTTCTATCTACTGCAATGGAAAAACGAGCGATCGCTGTTGCGGTAGCTCCCTGAGAATATCTCACCTCAGGATCCCTTGTTAAACGTCCCATAAGAATTACTTTATTCATATTTCGCTTCTCGCTTTCTGTTTATGCCTCGTCCTGTCTAACGCATAAGTATCTGATCACGTTGTCCATGATACGAACACGGCTCTCGATCTCTGCAGGAACAGTGCTCTCAGCTTCGAATCTGATGAAGTAGTAGAAAGCTTCTTTCATCTTCTGAACTTCGTAAGCAAGCTTCTTCTTGCCCCACTCGTCCACTTCTGTGATGTTGCCGCCGAATCTCTCAACCAGTGCCTTGCACTTGTCAACAACGGCTGCTCTCTCATCATCCTCGATCTTAGCGCTAACAACAACGGCTAATTCGTACTTGTTCATGTTAGTTACCTCCTTTTGGTCTCTGGCCCATATTTCACATATGAGCAAGGAATAAAGTGTCTCACGAAAAAACATGTTACCATATCCCCGTGCACTTTTCAAGCTTTTTCAACGATTTCTTTCACATTTTTTTCTAGTAATTTCCGTGCGATCATAATCTGGTGACCGCAGCCCAGACATTTCAGTCGAAAGTCCGCTCCCACGCGGAGTACTTCCCATTCTCTGCTTCCGCAGGGATGTTGTTTTTTCAGTTTCAATACATCTCCCACATTAATATCCATAACGCTCTTCCTCGTCTCTCTTGTCTGTATGTCCACTCCTGTGCCGGCACTTCGCAGCCGGTACCTGTAACCTTATTATAAGGATGTCGGGGTCAAAGGCCCCCGACTTTGATACCTACGGATTGCTTCGTGCTACGCACTCCCACAATCCTTCCCCTCTATTCGCATATCGTGGGATTATCATCCCACTTTTATGCTCATATCGGGGCGGGTCCTAAGGTCTTTCACCCACTTATGAGCAAGCTCATGTGGGCTTAGACCTTTTGACCCTGGTATCCTATAAGTTGTTCGCCATAAAATCCTTCACGATTCCAAAAGCTTCTCTCAGCAGATTATTCGGTACTGTAAGAGGATAAGTTCCGGCTGACAGTCCCTCCACATGCAGATATCCCTGCTTCTTCGCAATGGCAAGAGCTCGGAACATATGAAAATTATTGGTGACAACGACCACACTGTCCTCCGATTTATTCAACAGTTCTCCGCTGTAGATCAGATTCTGTGTCGTATTCGTGGAAGCATCCTCCGCAAGTATCCTCTCCGGATCGATTCCTGCATCCGCAAGATATCCTTTCATACCCTCCGCTTCGCTGACAGGCTCGTTATAACCCTGTCCACCGGACACGATGACTTTCGTCTCCGGATTGGCATTCAGGTATTCTATGGCTTTATCCAGACGTTTCTGCAGTACATAGCTGGGGCCGGTAGTCTTCCACTGAGCTCCCAGTATGATGACGTAGTCCGCTCCCGCCTCTGCTTTCGCGCCGAACTGCCCGAAGATCATTCCTTCTAATATAAGGAGCAGCAGTATTCCTGCTGCCACCAGCCCGCAGAACGTCATCCGGATCCAGCGCGGGATTCTCTCCTGCACGGATTTATGAGTCAGTATCCAGCCCCATGCAGCACAAAACGCAGCGATCGCGCCCCAGATCAGGAAAAAATAACTGCCAAAGCCGACAAACAACCCGATTCCCACACAATACAGCGCACACAGCACCGCCAGAACATACAGTGCCATTGCTCCGTAGTGCTTCTGATCCACGCCTCTGCCTCTGGGATCCAGATAGATCACTTTTTTACTTTTTTCCACCGGAATCAAGCGGTCCCTCTTCATACATCCTCCAATCTTTCCCTATGGCTTATTGTAGCATATCTGCAGCACCTGGCTCAATACCACATAGTTTAGGGTTTTCTTAATTTTTTAAAAATTTTTCTTTTACCGGCATCGGCTGACTTGTACCTTGCGGAAAAATGTGATGTAATTGATTAGTATAATACTTTAGAGAAGAAGGATTCTTATGTGCAGACCGACACCAAAAACAAATTTTACAAAATGTCTTCCTATCATAATTTTGTTTTTTACTGCCCTCCGGATACTTGCCGGATTGCGGATCCCTTATATGATCCTCGCCGACCAGCGCTATGACGACCGGATGCTGTTCGAGAATGCCTACGATCTGTTAAGTGGCGTATGGCTGGGCAGCTACGACGCCTATGCTCTCGCCAAAGGGATCGGATATCCGATGTTTCTGGTTCTTGCGAAAAAATTATGTCTGCCATATTCCGTGCTGCTGGCTCTACTGCAGGCTGTGGGTGCCTGGCTGTTCGTCCGCGCATTATCCGTCAGATGGAAGAATCCCTATGGACAGACGCTCCTGTATCTGCTTCTGTTATTTTCTCCCATCAGTCTGACGCAGCTGGTGACACAGCGCCTGTACCGTATGGCTATTGTTCCCGGAATGGTGCTGGTTGTATTTTCCGGCATGATCGGTCTTACCCTGCGCAAGGAGCTTCCCTTGAAAAAGCAGCTTCCCTGGGCAGTTCTGACCGGCATGGCTCTTGCCTTTTTCTGGCAGATCCGAGAGGATTCCGTCTGGATCCTGCCGTTTATCGCTGTCATGACAGTATGGAATGTAGGCTATGTGATACTGGCACTGCATAAAAAGCGGACAGGACGGCAGCTTTTGCTCCAATGTTTCATACTTCTGCTGCCGATATTGCTTCTGTTTGGCGGCAATATAACGATTTCCGCCATCAATCAGGTCCACTACGGTGTATTCCTGACCAACGACCGCACGGAGGGAAATTTTGCCGAACTGATGTCCCTGTTCTATCATCTGCAGGGCAATACGGAAGCAGGCTCCGACATTTGGATCTCCAGGGAGACGATTGCCAAAGCGGAGGCCGTCAGTCCGACCCTGCAACAGCTCCAGCCGCTATTAGATTCCTATGTGGAAGACTGGTCTACGAGTAACGGAGAGATCCCCGGTGACCACTTCAGCTGGGTGTTACGGGATGCGGTACAGGACTCCGGCTATTCCCCGGATGCCGTCAGTGCGCAGACCTTTTACGGCAGCGTTCTCTCTGAGCTCCATGCGGCAGTAGAGCGGGGTGATTTAACAAAAAGGCAGGACGGTGCACTCTATTTTTCCTCCCAATCCAGAGGAATATTACCTTCGGAAATTCCGCGTATCCTGTCTGATACTCTGCAAAATATATGGAAGATCGCCGGTTATACGGACTGTGCTCTAAGTAGCTCTGCCAAAAGCACCGGGCGTCTGTCGGATATCCGCCGGATGGAGGCATTTACCTCCTGCCTGGCAGTGTATCCTACACTGTCACAGTTCCAGGCGGCAGATTATGATTCCATTGCCGACGAGACCTTATATGATTTCAATGAAGTCTATAGTTCCGGTATGGTGTCTCTTCTGAACAAAATGAATGCCATCTATCAGCTGTTTGGAAAGCCCGTATTTTTGCTGGCTCTTCTTGCTCTCCTTGTGCTGACTGTCCGCGTGATCCACGGACTCTTTCATGGAGACCGAACCGATCTGGAACTGTGGATCCTAAGCTGCGGGATCTTGCTTAGTGCTGTTTTACTGCGTTTTGGCTGCGGTCTGTTTACCGGATGGTTTACCGACGATATGCAGAAATTCATCAACAGCTTTTATTCCTGCGGTGTCTATATTCTGCTGCAGCTGTTTAAATATCTGGCGATCGGTACAATTTACGAAGGAGGAATAACTTATGGAAAATTTGAAGGAACAGATTCAGGAATTGCAAAAGATCATTGATACCTACGATAACATTGTATTTTTCGGCGGTGCCGGTGTCTCCACCGAAAGTGGGATTCCGGACTTCCGCAGCGTGGACGGTCTGTACCATCAGCAATACGACTATCCTCCGGAGACCATATTGAGTCACAGCTTTTACCGTTCCCATCCGGAAGAATTTTTCCGTTTTTACCGGAATAAGATGCTCTTCCCAAAAGCTCAGCCGAACGCCGCCCATAAAAAGCTGGCAGAGCTGGAACGTGCCGGAAAAGTACGTGCTGTAATAACACAGAATATCGATGGACTGCATCAGGCCGCCGGAAGTAAGACTGTCCTGGAGCTTCACGGCTCGGTACTTCGCAATTACTGTGAAAAATGTCATCAGTTCTACGGTCTGAATGCTATCTTAAACAGCACCGGCATACCGCACTGTGAGAAATGCGGTGGCACCATTAAACCGGATGTGGTCCTGTACGAGGAAGGACTGGATGAAAAGACGATAAATGCCGCCGTCAGATACATCCACGAAGCAGATGTCCTGATCATCGGCGGCACTTCTCTGGCTGTCTATCCCGCAGCCGGGTTAATTGATTATTTTCAGGGTGATAAGCTGGTGGTCATCAACAAAAGTGCGACCCCCAGAGACAAAAATGCGGATCTCCTGATTCAGGGACCGATCGGGGAAGTATTTCACTCGATCCAGAATCCGTAAGAGATATCCTGCTCTCCGCTGATATGATAAATGTCTTCCACATCAGCACCCCAGCTGTTGATACCTCCCACGCCTCTCACTGCTCCCAAGATGGATACCACCGTCCTGCGGGCAGGAGGGAGTTCTTCATGATGCATGGCATTTTCCAGTTCCTGCGCCGTATAGGGGAGACAAGAAAATGCGAAGTCTTTTCCCTCTTCCGCAGTTATTTTCAAACGGCTGCTTCTTCCTCCACGGTCTGTATTATCCAGGGAAGTCTTCCTGACGATCTCCAGCCATTTGGTCTGCATATGCATCCCACAGTCCTGAGGCACCATATAAGGTGTCACCGGCAGGCCCTGTACTTCATACACACCGGGGATTCCTCCTGCCATACGGTCCGGATAGGTCTCTCCGGACAGTCCTTCATAGGTATACCGCTCCGCTGCGGTGGGCATCAGGAACCTCATTCCGAATACCGGAAGCTCCGGCAGACCCTGTTGTCCGCGATACTCTGCCTGCACATGGATTCTGCCATACGTTTCCACCGTATAAGTCACTGTCACCTCCGTGGCCGGAACTGTCGGCGTCTCATACGTATAGATCATCTCGAATCTGTCACAGGTCTCTTTTCCGGTGTATTTATTATTCGCCGGTGCCAGCGGGATGGCAATCTCCTCTCCATCCATCCGGGCCTCTACCCGGCTGCAGCGTACAAAACGATCCGCCGCGGACCATACCGCACTGCGGAATGCGAATCCACACCCTCTGTCATTATCCGTGACCGCGCGCCAGAACGCCGGTCGGGGAGTCCTGTACAGCCACTCTTTGCCATCCTTATATAAAGACTCCATGCCTCCGCATCCCACAGAGAAAATATAGGAAAAATCCTGTCCCTGTATACCTATCGTCACATCACCGATTACGATTCTGAGTGCCATAATAATATCTCACCTCCTGCATTGCCGGTTTTTCACTACGGTCTGCGAATAAGATTCCATTCCCTGAGAATTCATAATCACTGGGTCTGTCATCAAAATCTCCTCCGTAGCGCAGTACTCTGCGTCCCGTCACTTCGTCCTTTACCCACAGTGCCTGGTCGATATAGTCCCAGATAAAGCCACCCTGGTACATCTCAAAACGGTCCAACAGGTCCATATAGGAATTCATTCCACCCAGGGAATTGCCCATATCATGCATATATTCGCACAACAGATACGGCTTTTTCGGATCGTTTTCCAGATAATCTATAATCTCCTGCGGATATGCATACATCCGGCTCTCCATGTCGGAAATCACATCCTCATATGCCTTGTTATGGAAAACACCCTCATAGTGCACCAGACGCAAGTCATCGTTTTCCTTGAAAAACTGCTGCATCGCAGCGATATCATCCTCAGCATAGGATTCATTTCCCAGGGACCAGAACAGGATTGACGGATGGTTCTTATAACATTCAAAATTCGTTCTGGCGCGGTCCACTACCGCTTCCTTCCACTCCGGCACAGAACCCGGTACATTCCAGGAGGGCTCTGTGTCACCCATCTTCTGCCAGGAGCCGTGGCTTTCCAGATTCGTCTCCGCCATCACATAGATTCCGGCTTCATCGCACAGTCCGTACCATTCCTTGCGGTCCGGATAATGACAGGTTCTGACCGCATTGATGTTGTTGCGTTTGAAGCAGGCAATATCCCATTTCATGTCTTCCATTGAAATACATCTGCCGGATGCCGCATTCCACTCATGACGGTTCACACCACAGATCACCAACCGCTTACCATTCAGCTTCATTACCTTATCCTGCGGATCCAGCGAGAAATCACGGAAGCCTATTTTGTACGGCACCACTTCCGTCATTTCCCCCTCACTGTCTGTCAGAGTGATCTCCAGCTGATATAAGTACGGATTCTCATGGCTCCAGGGGATTACTTTTTCTGCCAATGTTTCCCGAAGGTGCAGCGTCTGTTCCACCTGTGACTGCAAAATCTGTGTCTGCTCCAACAGGCATTTCCCGTTGGCATCCGACAGGCATACACGCATTTTGCCCGGACGCTGTCCTTCATCCTCAGCAGATATTTTGATTGCTGCATCTAACATGCCTTTTCCATCCTCTACGGAAAAATAAGGCTTCGCCCAAAGGTCTTCCACGTGCCACTGCGGCTTGGCATATAATTCCACACTCCGGAAGATTCCGAAAAAGCGGAAGAAATCCTGATCCTCCAGAAAAGCAGCCGTACTGCGCTTATGTACTTCCACTGCCAGCAGATTGTCCTTTTCCTTAATATAGGGTGTCAGATCGAATTCGGAGGGGGTAAAGCTGTCCTCTGCATATCCCACGAAATGCCCGTTCAGCCAGACATACATCGCCTGTTCCACGCCTTCAAAACAGATGATCACCCTTTTCCCCCGCAGACCTTCCGCCAGGTGAAAACGCTTGCGATAGCTTCCTACAGGATTATACTCTGCTTCGCTGAAAGCCCCTTCTGCCAGACCTTTCCCCAACGTATACGCCGGACGGCGGTAGATTTTCCCCTCCCAGGGATACATATTATTGATATAATGAATTTGGTCATAACCTGCCAGTTCAATATGTCCCGGCACACAGATCGTATCGAATTCTACATTTGCAGTATTCTCCTGATAAAAATCCACCGGCCGGCTTTTCGCGTTCACCGAATAGGCGAACTCCCAGATCCCGTCCAGAGACTGTACCAGGGAGCTTCTGCCCTCTGCCGCTTCTTCCGCATCCTGATAGATCGGATGATCACTGTGGGCTGGCAGTTGACCGACCCGGAACACCTGTGGATCGTCCAGCCATCTGATATCTGCTTCCATTTTGCTCCTCCTTATTTATCCCTTTTCTATTATAATAATTGTGAATTTTCTTCCATGCAACAAGTATTTATCTCTTCTGGGAAAAAACAGATTCCATGATACACTGCCCGGAAATCAAGATTTTAGTGGCAGCATATGTGAAAATATGTTAATCTATAAAAGTATTTGTCTTATATCCACAAATGATAGGAGATTTCGTCTATGTTATCCACAATTGAAGCAGTCAACAGTGTTGTCAACAATTTCATCTGGGGTGTCCCCGCCATGATCTGTATCATCGGCGTCGGTCTGTATTTAAGTATCCGGACGCGTTTTCTTCAGATCCGCAAATTCCCCTACTCCATGAAGGTGACACTGGGGCGTATGATGAAGAAAAAAGAAGCCTCCGATGGAGCCCTGACACCTTTCCAGGCGGTATGTACCGCTCTCGCAGCTACCGTTGGTACCGGTAATGTGGCAGGTGTGGCAGGTGCTATCGCCATTGGTGGTCCCGGTGCGGTATTCTGGATGTGGGTATCTGCGCTGCTCGGCATGTGCACCAAGTTCGCCGAGGTAACGCTGGCTGTACACTTCCGCGAGACCAATGCACAGGGAGATCTGGTAGGCGGCCCTATGTATTATATCAAGAACGGACTGGATAAAAAATGGCACTTCCTGGCGTATTTGTTCGCCGCTTTCGGTGTGCTGGCTGTGTTTGGTACCGGTAATGCCACACAGGTCAATACGATCACTACCGCCATTGATTCTGCTCTGAGCAGCTTTAACGTACTGCCTGCAGATGCTGTGAAGCTTGTCAACCTGATCATCGGCGTGGCTCTGGCGATCATCATTGCCCTGATCCTGATCGGCGGTATCAAGCGGATCGGCAATGTTACTTCTAAGCTGGTACCTTTCATGGCGATCATGTATATCGTGCTGGCACTGGGTGTGATCTTTTTCCATATTAAGTCTGTACCTGCTGTATTTGCTTCTATTATAGAAGGTGCTTTCAATCCCGCCTCTGTCACCGGCGGTGTGGTCGGAAGCTTCTTCATGAGTATGAAAAAGGGCGTATCCCGCGGCATCTTCTCCAACGAAGCCGGTCTTGGTACCGGATCCATCGCCCACGCCTGTGCCGATACGAAGAAGCCGGTAAAGCAGGGCTTCTTCGGTATCTTTGAGGTATTCGTGGACACCATCATCATCTGTACCATGACAGCGCTGGTCATCCTGTGCAGTGGCGTGCCCGTAAATTACGGTGAGGCTGCCGGTGCGGAGCTGACCATCAGCGGATTCACCGCTGTCTATGGCAGCTGGGTATCCATTTTCACCGCCGTGGCCATGTGCTGTTTCGCTTTCTCCACCATCATCGGCTGGGGACTGTACGGTACCAGATGTATCGAGTTCCTCTTCGGTTCCCGCTCCAACATGCCTTTCATGGTGCTGTATTCCCTTACAGCTATCGTAGGTGCGACAATGAACCTCGGACTGATGTGGAGCATCGCCGAGACTTTCAACGGACTCATGGTCATTCCCAACCTGATCGCCGTGTTCCTGCTGTCCGGCGTTGTAGTGAAGATGACAAAGGAATATTTTGCAAAAGAGAACGGGTAATATCTGAATGGGATCTGCGTTATGATCATTGGATAAATAATGTAGTTCTTTCGTTTAATAATGACGATAAATTGAAAGTTAAATGAATAGTTGCTTTAAAATCCACGCAGAAAGGACTGCCCACCCCGGACTCGGATGCTAGCTACAACTGTGGATTTTCTAAAGGAAAGTGGCCAAGTGCTTCTCAACATGACGGGGCCGCCTTTACGTTGCCATCCATGGCACTTATCGGCTAACGCGAACATCGTGTTCGCGTTGCCCCTGTAGACTAACCACTTTCCAAGAAAATCTCACAGTCTCCGCCGCATCTACGCCCGAGGGAGCAGTCCTTTTCTGCTGGTTTATGAAAAACATCCCAATTATTTAGGCAGAGCATTTTAGAATACATGTGCGGAAGAGTCAAGTTCTGCATTTTCATAAAAACTGTTATAAATGTTGTTTTTATGAAAAATACCCTCATCTTTTATGTTTCAAAACTAATAAATTTCATAAAATTAGAGATATTATAGAATTTATGAAAAAAAGGAATGTATTTTAAGAATTTTTTTCATAAATATAGTAAAATAAGTATCTTTTTATGAAACTAATAGCCCTTGGCAGGGTTACTGGTTTTTGAAAGTTTTTCAAAACGCAGAACTCCCGGAGTATGCGGTGCCATGTCGAAGATGTTTGTCGGAGGATGTTGATATTTTCTAGAAAAGTGCTGAAAGACAGGGGGAAAGCGGACACGATGTCCGCGTCAGCCGATTGTCGACATGGATGTCGACTGTAGGCGGCCCCGTCATGACGAGAACTACTCATCACTTTTCGTAGAAAATTCACATCCGGAGACCTTACATCGAGACATGTGTATCGCATGCTCCGGGAGTTCGTGGATTTTGCCAATGTATTCAACTAACTCTCAATTTACAAAATAATAATATTCGCGCATTTCACATCATTGGCGAGGTCGTACACTCGTCCGGTGGTAAGTCCCAGGACCTTTGGACGGAGAACGGCATTGGGGATATTCTCCACGATGCGGGCGGTCTCGCCGTTGCTCAATGCCACGTCTGTGCCGACAGGATAGAGGATGACGCTCTCTAAAAAGCAACGCATAACGTTAATATCCAGTTCTTCCGTCATGGACATGATCATCTCCACGGCATCTCTGGGGGAGAACGGCTTCTTGTAAGGGCGCTCCGTCACCAGGGCATCATAGATATCTGATATGGAGATCAGCCTTGCAAACAGGTCTATTTTATCTCCCGTAACTCCCATCGGGTATCCTTTTCCGTTTATCTTCTCATGATGCTGCAGCACACCCAGCTTGATCTCCGTGGACAGGTCCTCCTTCGGCTGCAGGATCCGGTATCCATATACAGAATGTTGCTTCATAATAGCGAATTCCTCGTCCGTAAGTCGCGCTGCCTTGTTCAATATTTCATTCGGTATTTTGGACTTTCCAATATCATGCAGAAGTCCGGCAATGCCAATCTCATAGACCTGCTGGTCATCCAATCCGTATTTTCTGGCTACGATCATGGACATGGTCGCCACATCCACGCTGTGCTTGAAGGTATACTCATCACTGACCTTCAGTGCGCCGATATCCACCGCTACCGCATCGTTATCCTCGATTGCCTTCAGCAGATCATCGGTAATACTGCGGGATGCATTGGTGAAGTCCGCAGACTGGGTATCCTGATACAGATACTGCACCCCCTGCGCCACACGGCTGCGTACGCTCTCGGAGATCTGCACCTTGGCAGGATCTTTCACTTTGACCTGATCGTATTTCTTCTGCAGCGGCTCCGGCAGTTGCTGCGTCTGATCGGCTTCTGCCGGTTTCACATCTTCCGTACCTTCACAGGTATAAATACCCGTGACCCCCATTTTTTTCAGCGCATCAATATGGAAGTCCTCCAGTCGGGTTCTTCTGGCGATCAGTACACGACCCGCACGGTCTATGATCGCCTGATCGATCATCATTCCCGGCTGCACAATGCGCAGCGGCACATATTTTCTCCTGATCATCGGTCGCTTCCCCTTTCCGGATGATTTTAGTTCATGCATTATTGTAGCATATCTTCATGAAATCTTAAAGATATCTGTCCAAAAGTTTAAAACTGCTTAAAAGACTTTTTATCAGACATTCCTTTATACTCTTCTATAGAAAAAGACGGTTATTTTGTCAAAAAAGGGACTCTTGGGAGGGATTTTTATGAATACAAATGCAGCACATCAGATACCGGTGCACCGACAGCGCCACAGAATTTCCAGACAGGAGATGCTCCGCCGGAAGCGAGCCATCCGCAGAAGAAAACGCATTGCACGCTTCTTCCGCATTTCCGTTGCTGTTTTGCTGCTTCTCACCGCAGTATCTTTTTGGCAGGATTACGGTGGCGAGATTCTGCCCACCGTCAATCATCTGTACTACCAGCTGACTGCAAGATACGACCTGCCGGTATCCAAATATGATTTTGCCGCGCTGCAAGAAGAAAATGAAACCACCTTCGCCGAAAGTCTCTCGTCCGTCGATGCAGATGCTGAAAACATCACAGAAGCCCTGTCAGAGCTTGTGAAAAACAATGCAGAAGCTGCAGATTTCGTAGCTGACTACCCTAATCGGCAAAATTATCTGGGTCAGTCTATCGACCTCACTCACGATGTCATCATCGGACAGGTTCCTCTGTTCCTGCAATGGGACAAGCGTTGGGGCTATGTGTCCTTCGGCGACAGCATCATCGGTCTCTCCGGCTGTGGGCCTACCTGCCTGTCCATGGCCTATGTATACTTCACCCGGGATTTGAATGGCACCCCAAGAGAAATGGCTTCCTATTGTGAAAAAAACGGATATTATACAAAATCCGGTACCAGCTGGTCCCTGTGGGCCGATGGCCTGTCGGCTTTGGGTCTGTCCGGCGAAGAATTATCCTTAAGTGAAAACAGTATGAAAAAAGCCCTGGATCAGGGCAAGCTTATCGTGTGCAGCATGCGACCGGGGGATTTCACCACCTCCGGCCACTATATCCTGCTCTTTGATTATGATGACACGGGCTTTTGTGTCAAGGATCCCAACCGGGTAAGCAACAGTTCCCACACCTGGGACTATGTCACGCTCTCCCCGCAGATCAAGAATCTGTGGGCCATCAGCCCCACTGGTTTCTGACAATATCCGCTAAGATCTTTGCCGTGCCGTCGATACCGAACCGGCTGCTGTCGATCATGAGATCTTTGTGGTCGAAGACACTCTGCCAGCCGGGAATGTATGCCTTGTGGTAGCGGTTACGTGCTGCGTCAACATCACGCATCATCTTTTTCGCTGTCTGGGGATCCATTTGCAAATTCTCCACGCAGTTTTTCAGTCGCGCTTCCTCCGGTGCATAGACGAACACATTCAAATGATTCGGAATGTCTTCCAAAATATAATCTGCACAGCGGCCTACAATAATGCAGGAGCCTTTTGCCGCAAAATCACGGATGATATTTTTCTGAGTATAGAAGATCTCATCTTTCAGGCTGGACATTCCCATCCCGAGCGGATACTGCCTGCGGAAAAATGTGGACTTCATACTCTCTTCCTCGTCGCTGATGACGGATACCGGAAGTCCCATGCGCTTCGCTGTGGCTTCCACGATATCTCTGTCCAGGAATTCGATTCCCAGATTTTCTGATAATTCTTTGGCGATGGATCGTCCCATACTTCCGAATTGTCTTGAAATCGTGATCACATATTGTTCCATACAAATCCCCATTTCTGCGCACGTTTTTATATATAATAGTTTTGTTCCGAGTGTGCGCGAACACGAATCACATATATTAAAAAGGCAGTTATTCCGCTACCACCCGTACCGGTCTCTTCCGCCGTTTCTGCATAGAACGCACCACGCAGGACAGGGTGTAGTTGATGATAAAATAGATCAATGCCGCCATTCCAAACAGTACAAATACATCGGATACATTCACATTACCAGTACCATTGTAACGGCTGGCTGCGGACAACAGCTGCTTCGTCCGCGCCATCAGTTCGATGGTTGCCACGTTTGCCAGGTAGGACGAATCCTTGATGGTCGTGATCACCTGGCTGAGGAGGGTCGGGATGACGTTCCGGTATGCCTGGGGCAGGATGATATAGATCATGACCTGCACCACGTTGAAGCCCTGCGCATGACCGGCTTCAAACTGCCCGTGGGCGATGGAGTTCAGTCCTCCGCGGATAATCTCGGCAATGACGGAAGATGTAAACAGGATCAAAGCAACTGCTGCCTTGAACAGCAGCTTCGTCTCTACCGTGGTCAGTCCGAACAGCTTCCGGTTGAACAGCTCCGGGCAGGGGCAGAACACCAGGCAGATGAAGATCCACAGCAGTAACGGTGTATTCCGGAACACTTCTATATATACGGTGGCAATAATGCCAAATATTTTCGTAGTTTTGCTTGTGCAGTAATTCCTGCACAGAGCCAGTACGGAACCGATGACAATTCCTAACACGACGGCGATCAGCGCAATGATCAGAGTGAATACCGTTCCCTTCAGGATATAGAGCATTACGCCCTTTTGTGCCAAAATGGAAAAGCTTGCTTCCAGATTACTCATTGTCTGTCACCTGCCCTTCTGTTTTTTGGAATGTCACCCGTTGATCCCTTTTCTTCAGATGAATCTCCCAGACACTGGCTGTCTTGGAGAGTGGATAACATATAATGAAAAATAGCAGTCCGCTGACCAGATATGCCGGTGCATAAGCACCGCCGGTATTTTCCCCGGTGACAAAGCTGTAAGTCAGCGAGATCAGATCGGCTCCGCCGATAATGTACAGGCAGGAGGTGTTTTTGATCAGGTTCACGATCTGGTTTACCATAGGCGGTAAAATGATCTTGATGCTTTGCGGAAGGATGATATAATACATCCGCTCCACATAGGTGAATCCCTGGGACTGTGCCGCTTCAAACTGTCCCTTGGGAATGGATTCGATGCCCGCACGTACCACCTCAGCCATATAGGCTCCGGTATATACGCCCAGTGCAACAATACCTGTCGGCAGGATTCCAATGCTGTGACCGGAAAATGCCAGTGCATAGTAGAAGAAACACAGCTGGAGCAGGATCGGTGTATTCTGCATGATCTCTACATAGACTCTGCTGATGACCTGCAATATCTTTTTCCCGCTGGTCGCCATCAGGCCGAAGATCACACCCAGCACCAGTGCCAACAGAATGGCGAAAATTGCTGTCTCCACAGTATTCAGAAGTCCTAACAGGAATGTACTCCTGTACGCCCAGACCTTGCCCCAGGCTCTCGCTGAAATAATACCAGACATAGTGTTTCCTCCCGGTTACTTTTCATCTCTACAGCGCCCCTCCGGGTACTCCCTAGTCTTCGGGCGCTGTAGACTGCTTCTTATGTTATCTTTACTCTAATCCGTTCTCGGTGATCAGGCTGTCGATCGTACCGTCTGCCAACCATCCCTGGATCAGCTCATCCACATAAGCGGAGAGGCCGGAACCCTTAGTGGTAGCTACGCCGTATTCCTGAGGTGAGAACTTGTCATCGATGTAAGAACGTCCCTCGGTCTTGTAGATTGCCAGGATAGACTTATCTACGCAGAACGCATCTACTTCACCGGCACTCAGTGCAGTAGAGATGGCAGGATAGTCATCATACTGCTGGAAAGAGATGCCTGTGGTCCACAGTGCGGGATCGAAGGTATCTGCATCAAATCCGCTGCCATCGATCAGACCGGCTTCGATCATAGCCTTGGTCAGTGCCTTTGCAGAAGTGGAACCGGAGGATACGCCGACCTTTTTGTCTACCAGGTCTGCCAGAGAAGCAATGCCGCTCTTATCCTCTACCAGTACGGTTACATAGTCTGTAAAATAAGGAGTGGAGAAATCCCAGCTCTGCTTTCTCTCATCGGTAATGGTGAAGGTAGCCAGTACGCAGTCGATATCGCCGGAATCCAGAAGCTCGGTTCTGGTAGCTGCGGTAACTGCAGTGAATTCTACGTCCACGCCGAGGCTCTCTGCGATCTTCTCAGCCAGGCTGATCTCCAGTCCGGAATACTCGCCGGTCAGGGTATCCTGGAAACCGAAGCCGACTACCGCATTCTTAACACCGACTCTCAATACGCCTCTGTCTACGATCGCCTGTACATCTGCTGCCAGCTCTCCGTCTGCTGCTGTAGTCTCCGCAGGTGCCGTTGCCACTGCTGTGCTGCTGTCAGCGGTAGAAGCTGCTGCCTCAGATGCAGGTGCTTCAGAACTTCCGCATCCGGTGAGCAGTGTTGCTGTCATTGCCATTGCTGCCGCAAGTGCAGTCCATTTTCTCAATTTTTTCATAACTTTCTCCTCCTTTTATTTCCTCAATATATATCTAAACACGAAGCCTTTCTGACTGACACGTTGTAAAAAGCGGCTTCATGGATAGACCGACATGATAATACATCTGCCGCTGTGCTGACCAGAGTATGGTTCACAGGATATCAGCGGATGATCTTGCCCAGGAACTGCTTTACGCGTTCGTTGGCAGGATTCTCGAAAAAGTGATCCGGAGTTCCCTCTTCTATGATCTGTCCATCTGCCATGAATACCACGCGGTCCGCTACCTGTCTGGCGAATCCCATCTCGTGGGTGACCACCACCATGGTGATGTTTTCTTTTGCCAGCTTGATCATAACGTCCAGTACTTCCTGGATCGTCTCGGGATCCAGTGCGGATGTGGGTTCATCGAATAGTATGATCTTGGTCTGTGCACACAGGGCTCTCGCTATGGCGATCCTCTGCTGCTGTCCTCCGGACAGTGTGGTGGGATATACATGTGCCTTGTCCCGCAGACCTACTACATCGAGATAATGATATGCCAGATCCTCCGCTTCCTTTTTGCTCTTGTGATGGAGCTTCATGGGAGCTATGGTCAGATTCTTAAGCACCGTCATATGCGGATACAGATTGAACTGCTGAAACACCATGGAGATGGACTCCCGGATGATCTTGGTCTTATTCGCATGCGTCAGCTTCTGTCCATCGATATAGACATGTCCGCTGGTAGGCTCCTCCAGGAAATTCATGCATCGCACGGTGGTGGACTTCCCAGAGCCGGAGGGTCCGATGATAACCAGCTTCTCGCCTTCTTTTACTTCCAGATTGACATTTTTCAGTACCTGGAGATCTCCGAAATTCTTACATACATTTTCCAGTCTGATCATTTTGCTCCTCCATTCTGTGTTCCGGGCAGGAACTTATGTAACAGAAAAAGGCGCTTTTACCGATTTGGTAAAAACGCCTTCGTTTTATGGGTTATATCTTAAACAGTTTTGTGCACTTTGTCAAGCTTTTATTTCATCAAATCTTTTAACACTTCTTTTGCTTTCTCCAGCTGGTTATCCACCGGGGTATCGCTGTTGTAGTAAGCATCCCCGTCAAACTCGCATTCCACATCCGGCTCAATACCGGTGCCGTGGATATTGCGGCCATTGGGGGTATAATAGGCACTGATGGTGATCTTGATGGCGGAACCGTCGGTAAACGGCATGATCTGCTGTACGATTCCCTTGCCAAAGGTAGTGGTACCTACCAGGGTTCCGATGCCATAGTCCTGAATGGCTCCCGCCAGGATCTCGGAAGCGCTGGCACTGTTCATATCCACCAGCACTACCAGCGGTACTTCGAGAGGAGTCTTGCCGTCGCAGGTATATTCTGTGCGCTTGCCCGCCTTGTCTTCGGTATATACGATCATTCCCTCCGGAAGCAGCTTTCTTGCGATCTGCACCACTGCATCCAGGCTTCCGCCGGGGTTGCCCCGCAGATCCAGGATCAGTCCCTTCATATCGGATCCTTTTACGGTAGCCAATGCATCCGTGAACTGGTCTATGGTCACATCATCGAATTCCACGATCTGGATATATGCCATGTTGTCATCCAGCATCTCATATTTGACGGTGGGACTCTCCACCTTTGCTCTCTCTACCGTAACGTGCAGATAATCGCCCGCGCCCTGTCTGACAATCGTCAGATCTACCGTGGTGCCAGCTTCTCCGCGGATCATGCTCACGGATTCCGTCAGCGTCTTGCCCGCAGTGGACACTCCATCCACTTCATAGATGATATCGTTGGCCCGCAGGTCCACATCCGCCGCCGGTGCGCCCTCGATGACACCGCTGATCTTCGGCAGATTCGTATCGGAATCCATGCTGACATAGGCTCCGATACCATAATAGATTCCCTGGGTCTGTTCTGTCAGTTCGTTCAGTTCCTCTGCGGTGTAATACTCGGAATACGGATCATCCAGAGCCTCCATCAGTCCGCGGTACATACCGTCCTCCAGCTGTTCATTGGTGACCTCGCTTAAGTAAAAGTTCTCTTTTACCGTGTCTTCCAGCAGTTGCAGCTTTTTGATCGTCTGGGCATTGACAGCAGAACCCTCGTCATAGGATACCTGCGCCGACACATCGTCCTTCACGGTAACGATACGATGGATCTGGAAAGCGATAAAGATGCCCCCCACCACGAGAAGAGTCGCAGCGAATCCTACGATAATGCCGCTGAGGAACAAACCCTTTCCGGCATTCCTTTGGGACTCCGTCACCGTTTCCAATTCCTTATTTTCTTCCATATATACTCTCCTTTATTTTCCAATCTTTCGTTGCAACACGGCGCGTCTTTATCGCAACAAGCATTTCTCCGTGCTTCGCACTCTCGAAATGCTGCATACATTCGCATTCCGGGCTATCGCCCTACTTGCTCATGTATGTTTGTTCTGCTAATCGCCATAGCGCTCTGCCTGCAAGCAGTCACGCGCTCTGCGATTGCAGAACTATTGCGACAGGTAATTCCAAGGTGAAGTATATGCTCCATCCTTACGAACACTGAAGTGCAGATGGTTGCCGGTGGAACGTCCGGTGGAGCCTACCGCCGCAATGGTCTCCCCTCTGACTACGATATCACCCCTGGACACATACAGTGCCGATGCATGCATATAGATCGTATACAGGCCGCCGCCATGGTCGATCATGACGTAGTTCCCCATGGTATTGCTGTAGGTGGCTGCCACCACCTGGCCGTCGTAGGCTGCATAGATCGCTGTTCCTTTCGGTGCGGCGAAATCCACGCCATTATGGAACTGTTCAATTCCCAGGGTAGGGTGGATACGGTTGCCATAATCATCCGAAATTCTGGTATAGGATGCCAGCGGGAATTTGAATACACCACCGTCATAGGTCAGCACCGTACCGCTGGCCTCCAGGATCCTCTTTTTCTCTGCTGCGATCGCCGCCTCCAGTGCTGCGATCTCTGCATCCTGATCGGCGATGGATTGTTTATACTCCTTGATCGCCTGTTCTTTGTTGGAAATATCACTCTCATAGGCGGTGATATCCCGGCTCTTCTGGTCGATCAGGGCCTCCATATTGGCCTGCTCCTGCTCCACCCCGGCCTTAGCTTCATCCAGGATCTGTTTCTCCGCTTCCAGTTCTTCCTTACACAGTGCAATGTATTTACGGTTCTCCATGAATTCTTTCCATTGCTGGCGGTCATATGCCATGACCAGATCCATGAAATCCGCCCGGTTCAGGAAATCACTGAAGCTCTCCGCCTTTAACATCATATCTAGGATATAGGAATCTCCTTTTTCATACATGACACGGATACGATGGATCATGGCATCCTTCTGCGCATCCTCTTTGGCCTGCGCCGCATCCAGTTCCTCCTGTGTCTGTGTGATCTCTTCCTCTTTGGCTGTGATCTGGCTCTTTAGGTCTGCAATATTCTGTTCGATCTCGCTCAGATTCTGATCCAGCTGTGCAACGTAACTTTTCAGATTACTTTTCTTGGTTTCCAGATCTTTCTTGATCTGTTCCAGGTTGCTCAGGTTGCTCTTCATCGTTTCGCGTTCTTTTTGTGCCTGATTGATCTGATCCTGTTTCTCCCGGATGCTGTCTGACGTAATGGAAGACATGCTGGTAGCCTGCGCGGGAAGACCGCTGCCGCATACCGGGACCGCCAGCACCAGGCAAAGTGCCAGAAGGATTCCTTTTTTATTCTTATTCATTTAACTCCCATCCGTATCACTTGTTTGCGGGATTTTAGAACCCGGGTACTGTCATGCAGATACCCGGGAATGACTACTTCATTATACGTGCAGATGTTTTCTGACGGTGGATATGCTTCCCAGGAAACCGATGCCCACACCGACTCCCAGAGATACCGGGATCAGGAAATGGAACACTTCATCTACCGACAGGAAATTCAGGAAACCACTAAGTACCAGGAATCTTTCCACGATATAATTCAGTGCGTAATTATACAGAGAATAGATCAGTCCCAGCGGGACGGCAGCTCCGATCAGTCCGATGAGCATACCTTCCAGTACGAAAGGTGCACGCACGAAAAAGTCCGTGGCACCGATATATTTCATGATATTGATCTCTTCCGACCGCACGGAGATACCGATCGCTACGGTATTGCTGATCAGGAAGATGCTGACAGCCAGCAGGATCACAATAATACCCATGGACACATAAGCGATCAGCAGATTCAGTCCGCTCAGGGTATTGGCCGTCATCTCGGAATAATTGACCTTACGCACCTGCGGAATGGACTGCAGCCAGGTCACCAGTGCATCCTGCATGGACACATCGCTCAGGAAAATCTCATAGCTGTCTTCTCCCGCCAGCGGATTCTCCGGGAAACCTTCCGCATAATCCTCGCCGAAATAGTCCGGTCCGAAGGTAGCCCATGCCTCGTCTGCGGATTTGAACTGTACGTCGGATACCTCGGCACGCTTGGCGATCTCCTGTCCGATCTCTTCTATCTGCTGTTCGGAAGGAATCTGTCCCTCTGTATGACTCTCGCAGCCATCCCATTCACTATGGAAAAATACGGTCACAGACACGCCTTCCTCCGCTGTCTTCAGGATGTTCTGGAAGTTAGCCACGATGGAGTAGAAAAGGCCAAACAGAAACAGGCATGCCGATATGGTCGCAATAGATGCCAGGGAATACCATTTATTTCGGAAAATATTGGCAAATCCCTGCTTGATCGTATATAAAAGTGTACTAATCTTCATCAATATACCCACCCTTCTCTTCGTCGCTGATGATCACGCCTTTTTTCATGGTGATCACTCGTTTCTGCATGGCATTGACGATTTCGCGGTTATGGGTTACCACGACTACCGTGGTGCCGCTTTCATTGATCTCCTCTAACAGCTTCATGATCTCCCAGGAGTTATTGGGATCCAGATTACCGGTGGGTTCATCCGCCAAAAGTATGGAAGGATTGTTCACCAGCGCACGGGCCAGTGCCACACGCTGCTGCTCACCGCCGGAGAGCTGTTTGGTCTTGGCTTTGTATTTGCCTGCCAGTCCTACCGTAGCCAGGATCGCAGGAACATTTCTGCGGATCTCGCTGACGGGAGTCTCCACGATACGCTGTGCAAATGCTACATTTTCATAAACATTACGGTCATTCAACAGTCGGAAATCCTGGAACACCACGCCCAGGTTACGCCGGAATCGGGGAATCTGTCTGTGCTTTAATCTCGCCAGATCATTTCCCATAACATAAACACTGCCGCTGGTCGCTGTAAGCTCCCGCAGCAGTAATTTGATCAATGTCGATTTACCGGATCCGCTGTCACCTACGATAAATACAAATTCCCCTCTTCCGATGCTCAGCGTTACGCCGTTGAGTGCCGGAGAGCCGGTGGAATAGGACTTGCTTACATTGTCCAGGAAGATAATGCCATTTTCCTCTATGATCCGTTCTCTCTTCAGCCTTTGTGCCTCTTTGTTTGCCATTTGCTATCTTGCCTTTCTACTGTCTTGTCATCATATTTCACCATATTGATTTCTTGCATAGCCTCATTCGCAAAATCGCTCCGCAAGAAATCAATACTCGTATGTTTCCATATATTTCATATATTTCACAACCATCAGCGCGATCTTGAAGGTGATGGCGTCTTCGAATACGCGCAGATCCAGTCCGGTACTCTTCTGGAGCTTATCCAGACGGTATACCAGTGTATTTCTGTGAATGAACAGCTGTCTGGAGGTCTCGGACACATTCAGGCTGTTCTCGAAAAATTTATAGATCGTGGTCAGTGTCTCTTCATCGAAATCATCTGGGCTTTTGCCGCCGAAGATCTCACGAATGAACATCTTGCACAGCGGAATGGGCAGCTGATAGATCAGGCGGCCGATTCCCAGCTCACTGTACGCGATAATATCTCTCTCATCGAAGAAGATCTTGCCTACATCCAGCGCCATCTTGGCTTCCTTGTAGGAACGGCTGACTTCCTTGATCTCATGCACGATAGTTCCGTATGCGATCCGGACCTCCCGGATGCCTTCCTTCAGAAGAGTGGTCTCCAGCGCTCTGGCTGCCTTCTCGATCTCTTTTCCGGTATCGGTCTCTGAGAACTCCTTCACCACGATCACGTTGCTCTCGTCCACCGCCGTGATGAAATCCTTGCTGTTGGAACCGAAATGTGTTCTGGCGATCTCCAGGACGTTATTATCCTTGCCGCCTGCGGATTCCACGATCATAACCACCCTGGGAACATCTGTCTGGATATGAAGCTTCTTGGAACGACTGTAAATATCCACTAGCAGCAGATTGTCCAACAGCAGGTTCTTAATGAAGTTATCCTTATCAAATCTTTCTTTATAAGCTACCAGCAGATTCTGGATCTGGAAAGCAACCATTTTGCCGATCATATAGACATCTTCACCGGTACCGCCGGCTACGAGAATATACTCCAGCTGCTGTTCGTCATAGATCTTGAAATACTGGTATCCCTGGATCTCCTGAGAATCAGCCGGTGATGCTGCGAATTCCACCGCAGGCTTAGAACAGTTCCCCATATCCATGGTGGCCGCTACTTCCTTGCCATCCACATCCATGACGCACAGTTCGACTCTGGCGATTCCTTTCAGTCCTTCAATGGTGTTCTGTAAAATCTGATTTGATATCATCTTCTGCTCCTTCGGTCCCCATACAAAAATTCTTCTTGACGTAGTACCCCATACATTACAAATGTACAAAAAATCCAGTAAAAAAGCAATAGTTTTTTATGCACTTTTTAGTAAAAATGCTATTTTATTTTCAAATAAGCGTAATCATAACCACCGGCTGAGCCGGTGGTTTGTTCTGCCCCTATAAGGGGCTGTTACCGGCACTGGGTCTAAAGACCCGTTGAAAACTCGCCAGCCGCAACATCATTTCTCTGCAAAGCCCTAAAGGGCTCATCTTATTTGCTTTGTTTTACTGGCTCACCCGTAAACGGGTCAATATACTCTTTTAGTGTCATTTGGTCGTATTCCAAATCCTCTTTTAATTGGTTCTGGATATACTCTTGGATCTTTTTCGCATTTTTTCCTACAGTATCTACATAATAACCTCTACACCAAAAATGCCGATTGCCATACTTGTACTTCAGGTTTGCATGCCTTTCAAATATCATCAGTGTACTTTTTCCTTTTATGTAACCTACAAAACTTGCTACACTGATGTTTGGCGGAATCTCTACAAGCATATGCACATGATCCGGACATATCTCTGCTTCCACTATATTGACTCCTTTTCTTTTACACAGCATGCTCAAAATATTTGCTATGTCCTGACGTAACGCTCCATATGCTACTTTTCTTCGGAACTTTGGTGCAAACACAATATGGTACTTACAATTCCATTTACTGTGTGATAAACTATTTACATCCACTTTGGATACCTCCTTTGATTAGTGCGGTTGGCGAACCAACACTATTATATCATTGGAGGTTTTTACTGTAAGCTAAAGCGATTGTTGTCCACCTGCATAGCAGGTGGTTTTTTTAAGGATTGCCTTACAAAAAAAGAGTTCGGAAAACTAATATTCCGAACTCTTTTTATCTTAGCGTTTATTATATTACAGTCGTAAGTCTATATTGGCACCCAACTCCGGTGTCACGCTGCGCTCCATGGCTGCGGAATCGATCATCTGTACCAGTCCCTGGCCCAGAGCTTCGTTCGTATCCATTGCCTTGCTAAGTACAGCCGTTCCGACTTTCGTCTGCAGATTGTTCGAAGCCATTGCCATTGATAATCCTGCGATATCCATAGGAACACCTCCTTCTATCAGTATCTTTCAGATATTGATATTTTACCACGATGTTCCTGCAATTACAACGGCAGAGTCAGCAGATCTTCCACTTTATCCATGGGATAATCTGTTTTCTCGTATGTTTTCGCCTCACCGACTCCGGCAGCAAGCATCCCTCCTGCTTTCGCCGCATCGATTCCCGCTATGGCATCCTCCACCACAAGGCAATTCCCTGGTGTGGTCTGCGTATATTCCGCAGCCTTTAAAAACACTTCCGGATCCGGCTTGGATTTCGTAATATTTGTGCCATCGGAGATAGCGTCAAAATCATCCGTAAGTTGTGTCTGCGCCAGAATGAATTTCGTATTTTTGCTGGAAGAGCCAATAGCCAGATGATAACCTCTTTCGTGAAGTTCTTTCAGCATTCCTCGGATCTCTGGTCTCACATCCGCAGGAGACATATTTTTCAAAAACTCTTTATAATAGCCGTTTTTTTCTTCCGCCAGATTTTCTTTTTCTTCTGTTGTGTATTTCCTGGTGCTCCTCTCCAGGATGATCTCCAGGGAATCCATACGGCTGACTCCCCGCAGACGGTTGTTGATCGTCTCATCAAAAGGAACTCCGATGCGATCCGCCATCTTTTTCCATGCCAGGTAATGGAACTTATCCGTGTATACCAGGACGCCGTCCAGGTCAAAAATAATCGTCTTTACCACGTTGTCTCTTCCTTTCCCATATTGCCCATATTTTCGTATTTCTTACACGCTTCTGTGCTTCTTCTGGTCCGCAGCATATGCGTCCGTCCGGGGGATCCACTCTAAAAATTTTTCGATCTGGATATTCCAGAATCTCCACTCATGGCGGAAGCCGTCTACGTGAACCCAGGTCACATCCACACCATTCTCTTCCATGAATTTCTCATAATGACACACCTTTTCCCAAAGCATATCCTGCATACCACATGCAAAATATACAGGCGGCATCTTCTTTCCTTCTGCCACATTCTTACGAATGAGTCCGTACGGGTCAAAGGGTCCGTCCTGAAGCTTATTTTTCTCCTGCTCATCCTCGGTTCCGATAGCTGCGGAAAAAGCTCCAATGGCTGCAAAGCGCTCCGGATGATTCAATCCATGAATCATCGCCCCATAGCCGCCCATAGACAAGCCTGCAATATAAGTATCTTCTGATCTATTCGATACCGGGAACATCCCTGTGATGAATGCCGGTACTTCCTCGGACAGGAAGTGGAAGAAATCATCTCCGTCCGCATTCTTGCGATAGAATTTATTCTCCGCAGAGATCATAACCACTGCCATGGACTGTTCTTCGGCAAAAAGTTCTACATTCGTATAACTTGTCCAGTCACTGTGATCGTTGCCCAGTCCGTGGAGCAGATACAATACCGGATAAGGATCCTTCACTTCGTAGGAAGCCGGTCTGTCTGCCACACCCAAAGATTCCGGAATGGTAGGGCTTGGAATAATCACTGTCATTTCCACGGAACGCAATAATGTTTGTGATATAAATTTCGTCTCAAATCTTGCCATAGCTGTCTTGCTCCTATTCTTCACCCACAGTGGCATTTTCCACTGGGTAATCTGTACACTACCTGTTTTCTATGAAACCGCCTTGCTCTTATGCCCGAATAACTGTTTTACCATCTGCACAATTCTCGCGCCATCGTTAATATAAGCCATGATCAGTGCCAATACAACACCTGTTACAATAGTCTGGATGGAACTGTCGATGCCAAAGGCATTTAATCCGTAAGTAAACACTTCCATTCCAAGGGCTCCCACGAAGATACCCCAAGGCATATTGGTAAAGCCCCCCAGGAACAGTCCGATCAGCACGGGCGCCATGGATCCAAACATCAGAGCAGTAGAGCTTAAGTTATTGGCAGGCTCCACTTTACTACTGCAGGCACTCAGCATGGCTGCGCAGCCCAGCAGTGCACCTACCAGTACGTAGGTCAGAATAATATTTTTCTTCTCATTGACGCCGGCGTTCACCGCCAGCTTGGCATTGGCTCCGAGACTTCTGGTATCATAGCCGAATTTGGTCTTGTATAGCAGGAACCAGGTCACTGCCATCACCACAATGAGGAGAATATAGATCAGAGGGAACTGGTTCATTCGCAGCAGTTCCTGCGTGTATTCGGTATCATTGGCAAAAAAGTTGACGCCGAGACCGTTATTCAACAGTCCGCTGACTGCCTCATATACCATAACAATACCCATGGAGATGATCATGTTGGGGACACGTAATGTCACATAGAAAACAGCTTCGATCAGTGCCAACATCATGCAGGCTCCCACGCAACACAGCAGTACTCCGAAGGTTCCCATATGCAGCTGCATTCCCAGGTTACCGCCGATGATGGCTCCCAGCATGATAATGGCTCCGGGACCGAAATCCCATCTGCCACCGGACAACGGGATTGCAATTGCCAGGGCTATGATCGTATTTTCCACAGTATCATGAATAATGCCTTCTGTTGTGTATCCTGTGAAAAAGGATGCATTTCCAATAATCAGTGTAATCAGCGCAAAGACCGCATACATTCCTAACGGAAACAGCAAAGTCATTGCATACCTTTTGAAGTATCCTGTTTTCTTGCTCATAGTTTACGTTCCTCCATCTTAGAGCAGTAAGTCTGCCCATCTGAATCCTCACGGCACTTTTGAGGGTGCCGCAAAGTGTATATCTATCGTTTAAATTACTGACGTGCTGCCACAATATCGGACAGACTTCTGTTGGTCAGGGTGTTCAGATCAGCAAGAGTTGCATCAGCGTTGTAGGAAATAATGCAGTTCTCCAGTTCCTCTGCGGTAACACAGCCATCTGCACCGTTCTCGGGTACTACATAGTTCTGATAATTCTGCAGATCTTCAGCATTTCCGATGACAGGATAACCGGCTACACCGTTGACAATGCTACCTTCGTTGTACTGACCGTCTGCTGCATCGGGATAGCTGTTGCCTTCCAGTGCATTGATGATTCTGGCTACGCAGCTTGCGATTGCCTGAGTATGGTTGTTGTTGCCGGCTGCCAACAGAGCGCCGCTGTTCATCAGAGATTCTACGGAAGTATCATAGCCCATGGCGATCAGCTTAACATTGCTGCCCTGCAGTGCGGGATATACATAGTCCAGACCGGAAGCCATACCGAAGACAGCGTCCATATCGGAATTCTGGTTGATCAGATCCTTGGTATTCTGCTGTACATCGTCAGAAGTCATACCGGAGGTAAAGGTAAGATCCTGTACTGCAATGTTCTTGGACTGCAGTTCACTCTGAAAGCTTGCGTAGATCTCAGGCGCATCGGAAAATGCCCATGCGGGGAAAGAAATACCGCCTACGTTGGTAATACCGGAATCTGCAACAGCGTCTGCATACTCTTTACCTAAAGCTGCCAAATCTCCACCGAACTGCTTGGTACCACCCAGGAAATACTGTCCGGGATCTGTGCCTGCGAAATCATCCTCTGTGATATGGTCCAGCGCTACCACATAGTATACACCGGCATCCGCACAAGTGCTCATAGCTGCCACAATGTTGGTATCATATCCGCTGATAATTGCCTGACAGCCGGAGCTGATCAGATTCTCCACACAGGATACCTGTGCATCATCATCGTAAAAAGTAGATTCGTATTCGAACTCTACGTTCATATTCTCCTGCAGATACTTACAGAAATTCTGAATGTTGGTACCCTGGGCATCGGTCCACTGATACATTACCACACCGATCTTGTAAGGGTCACCGGTTTTCTCGGTGTTTGCTGCTTCCGCGCTTCCCGCTGCACTCTCCTGTACTGCGGTGGTACCTGCTGCCTCAGAGCTGCCGCTCTGTGTATTGTCAGCGGAACCACATCCTGCCATCATCATAACCGGCAGTACTGCTGCCATCATCAGGCTGATTATTTTCTTTTTCATAGTAAAACTCCTTCCTCTTTTTGGTCCTTTATGATTACTCTATTTATCTGGGCATCTCTGCGATAGATTTATTCTGTCGCAATGTCATGCCAATGATAACAATGAAAATGATACCTTTGACCAGTGTGATATAAGTCTGGTTCACACCGGAGATGGTAAGTCCGTTAGCCAGTAAAGTGTAGGTGATCACACCGGCAATCGCTGCTCCGATCCGGCTCTTGCAGCCTCCGTTTAAGTTCATGCCTCCGAGAATGACTGCCACCATGACATCCATTTCGGTACCGGATCCGATATTTTTACCTACATTGCCGCTGCGCGCCAGAAGGAATAAGCTTGCCATTCCCACGCACGTGCCTGCGATAATGTAACACCATAACTTTACAATTTTTAATTTTGCACCGCTCTGCTCTGCACTCACCGGATTGTCACCGATTGCCTTGCAGTATTTTCCAAGCTTTGTGTAGTTGAACAGCACGATACCGATCAGCGCGATGATGATCATTGCCGCCAGGGCATATGCCACATTGCTTTTTAACGGCTGAATCAGATCATAACGGGTGATGTTCATACGTCCGTCATGCAGAGACAGAATGTAGGTCACCATACCCCTGGCGATGAACATGACCGCCAGGGAAGCAATAATACTCATCAGTCCCAGGTAGGCTGTGACGAACCACATGAACAGATACAGCGCCACCGCCGTGGCTATGGAAGCCAGCACCGCCACCGGTACGTTGCCGGTGGCATTCAATACCAGAGTAATTACCATGGTACACAGACCTGCCACCGCTCCGGAAGCAATATCCACGGTTCCGTGAGCGAACATGAAGATCATGCCGATAGAAATGATCATAAGCACTACCATCTGTCCTACCAGGCTCTTCAGGTTGTAAGCGGAATAGATCTTGCCCTTTGTCAGAATTGCGAACAGGACGAATACCAGCGTCAGACTGCCATAGCAGACAATATTGTTTCGATGTTGTTTTATAAATTTCCATGCATTCATTTTTCACACCTCAAATCATATATTCGATAATCTGCTGTTCTGAAAGGTTCTCTGAACGTTTGAATCTCTGCGTTACTTTTCCATCCTTCATTACCAGGATCTCGTCACACATACCTATCAGCTCCGGCATCTCTTCGGAAATGATCAGAATCGAATAGCCTTCCTTTTTCATCCGGGCGATCAGCTGGTACATGGTGGTTTTGACACCGATGTCCACGCCTCGGGTAGGGCTGTCCATGATAATGATCCGGGACTTATTGCCGATCCATTTACCGAAGGATACCTTCTGTTTATTACCACCGGATAGTTCTCCAACTGCCTGATTCATGGAGGAGCACTTGATTGCCAGGGATTCGATCTGTTCCTTCGCATGTTCCCGTTCCTTCTTCGGCAGAATGAAGGTTCCCATACGGTTCAGGTTCGCCAGTACCAGATTGTCCTTAATGGATGCCGGGAGCACCAGCGCTTCCTTATCACGGTCCTTGGAGATGTAACCGATACTACTGTCCAATGCATCCTGCACACTACGCACCGTAACTTCAGTGCCATCCGGTCGGAATGCCTGTACCTTACCCTCTGTCAGCTTATCCAGACCGAACAGTACTCTGCCCAGTTGATGCATTCCGCATCCGGACAGTCCGGCCACACCCAGGATCTCTCCCTCGTGCAGTGTCACGCTGACATCCTTCAGATCTCTGTTGGAAATATGTTCTGCCTGCAGGGTTACCTTTTCTCCATGAGAGCTGTCGTAATCGCTGCGGTAATAATCACCCTTGATCTCGCGGCCTACCATCGAATGTTTGATACGGTTCTCATCAAACTCCGCTCTCTCTATGGTGTCTACCAGTTTGCCATCCCTAAGCACCGTCAGCACATCGCAGTTCTCCATCAGTTCTTCCAGATCATGGGATATGAACAACACCGCTTTTCCCTTGTCCCGTAGTTCATGAATGATGCGGTAGATGGTTTTTCTTCCGCTCTGGGACAATGCTGTGGTTGTCTCATCCACGATAAACAGGATAGGGTCGTAATACAGTGCTTTTGCAACCTCAACCAGCTTTCTGGTCTCTAAGCTGTAAGCAGCTGCCGGTCTGGTAACATCCACATCTGTCACACCGATATTTTCCAGTGCCTTGACTGCTTCTCTGTTCATTTCTGCTCTGTCAATGATTCCATGATGGGCAAAACGCTTCTCATCGCCTACGAAGATATTCTCCGCGATGCTCAGTCCATCAATGGTGCCGGCTTCCTGCACGATCATGGTGATTCCACATTTTCTGGCATCCCCGGGATTTTTCGGACTGTAGGGCTTCCCATACAAGAACATTTCGCCGCCCGTCACAGTGTGAATTGCACTGATCATGGAGGATATGGTAGATTTACCGGAACCGTTCTCTCCGATCAGTCCGCGAATTTCTCCGGTCCGGATCGCCATACTTACGTGATTGACTGCCGTGACGTCTCCGAATTTCTTGGTCAGATCTTTTGTTTCAAAAAATATTTCATTCTGTTGCTTTTCCATACGGAAGTTTCGCCTCCTATGTTCTTACCAGACTTGTAACGTTTATAAATGTGCATCCCATTTTCCGCAGAACGGATCTACCGGGCTTTTTCCCTTGAACTCGCTGCGCCCCAGCAATTTCTCCATCAAAGCATCCACGGTCTGTGCATTTCCGGAATAACAATTGATATAAGTCCGTACTCTCGGGAAATCCAACAAGTGATACGGATTTTCCAACGATACAAATACGGTGGGAACATCGTTGATATACAATCCACAGTCCGCTCCCATGGGCTGTTTCCATTCGATCCGGACAACTGTCTGATTACTCTTGGTTGCCAGGTTTGCCACATACAACATCAGATCATATTGGGACACCATGTCTTTGTATTTGGTAGTGAAGCCTTCTCCGTAAGGCTGGGGTACGAATTCGTCCACTTCGAAGCCTTCATCGATCAGTTTTTGTTTGATGCTCTCGATTGCTGGGCTTACTTTATAGATGGAATAGCCTTCACCGGTGGGTTCGATACGGTACAGGAGAATCCGGTGATATTTCTCCGGTGTAATAGGCAATACGTCTTTTTCCTCTTTTACCAGGGTGATTCCCTTATCCGCTACTTCCGCCGCCCATTTTTTGTGTTCGGCACATCCGACGATTGCTTCGGCCGTCTCTGTCTCCGGCAGTGTATTTTTATGATGCAGTCCCAGGGCTGCTTTCAGTGCCAGTACTCTGGTCACTGCTTCATCCAGTCTCTCGGGAGTGATAATACCCTCTTCAATGCCCTTGAGCATGAAATGATAATCTTCTTCCAGATTTCTTGCAAACAGGAACATGTCGCATCCTCTTGCAATCGTCTCCGGAACTGCTCGTTCTCTGCCCATCGCCAGCATGAATCCTGCCATGGTGGTGGCATCGGTACTGATGACACCGTTGAATCCGAGCCGCTCTCTTAAGAGTCCCTGCAATAGTTCACGGGACAGGCTTCCCGGCATCAGTTCTTGATCTTTGATATCGGGATTGATGGCTCTCTCCCATGCCGGCTGCATGATATGGCCGGTCATAACAGTCAGCGCTCCGGCATCAATGCACTTCTTATATACCATACCGTAAGTATTCATCCAAGTCTCACAGTCGAGATCGTTGATAGATGTCACCAGATGCTGGTCTCTCTCATCCTGTCCATCACCGGGGAAATGCTTAATGCATGCTGCCATTCCCAGCTTTTGGATCGTATTTACATAGGACAGACCCATACGGGCAACTCTCTCCGGATCAGAACCAAAGGTACGGGTATTTGTAATGGGATTACGGAAATTCGAATCAATATCAATAATTGGAGCAAAGGACCAGTTGGCTCCCACAGCTCCGGCTTCTCTACCGCACGCTTCTGCCATCTTCGCTGCCATTGTCTCATCATCGGTAGCCGCGATCTCCATGGGAGATCCTACCAGAGTTCCTTCTTCCACAATACCATTGCCGCCCTTTTCCAGGTTGGCTGCAATCAGGGGATATACTTTACTGCGGCGGACAACTTCTCTGGTGGCATCCACAGCATTCTTTGTCGGCATGATCCGGTACATGAATCCGCCGGGGTTCATTAGATTAAATACATAATCCATTGTCTCTTTGCTGTTATTTTTCAACAATACGCAGAAAAGCTGTCCCGCTTTTTCTTCCGTGCTCATGCCCGCCAGTGTCTCATGCACCCATGTAATGTCGTCATCGCTTAAGTAAAATGGTTTAGCTTTTAAATCGATCATTTCTTATTCTTATGCTCCATTTCACGCAGTTGTTTTTTACTGCTTAATTAATTCTTTTAATTATGTCATCATTATAGTACCGGCATATGGCAATTGCAATTGCTTATTTAGACAATTTAATTAAGTAATTTTTGGTAGAAAATCACAAATTTTGTTGGATATTATTGACGGTCAGTTTTTTCATATCTATAATATAGTTAATTATTTTAAATATGTATTTTGTGTCAGGGAGGATTTTTAGATATGGCATCTTCGACCTCATCCAAAGGAAATAATATGATGCGTCTGAAGCAGGAGAACCAGTCCTCTATCCGCAAGATCATTTATCTGCGGGGACCTGTACTGCGCTCTTCTATTGCAGAAGATCTGCATCTAACACTTCCTACTATTACAACAAATGTGAATGCCATGCTTCAGAGCGGTATTTTATTTGAAGATCGGGACAATGTAGTCATGACGCCCGGGCGTTCTGCACTGCCGGTGGATATCGTGCCGAATTCCCGGTATTTTATCGGTGTGGAGATCACGCAGCTCTCCAGAAGTGTCTGCATTTGTAATTACCGTGGGGCAATAGTCTATACCAGTATTGACAATACCATGTATAAGGAATATGACGAAGTACTGCAGTCCGCTGCCGGTCTCGTGCAGGCAGCCCTCCAGTCCACCGTGGTTTCCTCGAATCGAATCTATGGTATCGGTGTCTGCCTCCCCGGTCTGATCGATTCCGAAGCCGGAAAACTGCTGGCGCACCGACAGTTTGGCTGGTATGACAAAGATATCGTATCGGATCTGCGGTTGCTGACCGGTTACACCGGACCAATTACCATAGAAAATGATGCCTCCTCCAGAGCGCTTGCTGCACAGCTGTTCCTCCGGGATCAGTTAAAAGAGGTACCATCGTTTTTTTATTTATATGTATCCATTGGTATCGCTTCACCATTTGTAAGAAATGATTTCTCCCTGTCCAGTTCCCCGGTAGGTGCCGGTGAGTTGGGTTATATGATCATGGATCCAAAGATGCCCTTCGGCACCTGGGGCAGCACCGGCAGTCTGAACAACCTCGCCGGCATTCGTGCCCTGAAGGAGCAGGCGCAGGCAGCCGCAATCTCCGGACGTGCTCCTTATCTGTATTCCCTATGCGGCGATGCTCTGCCTACAGAGACCCAGCTGATGGACAGTGCTACCCATGATGAAGTGATCGATGAACTGATCCGAGATGTAATCCTATATCTCGGTGTGGCTATTGCCAACGAGGACAACCTGGTCCGTCCTAAGTGTATCCTTGTGGACGCTCCCTATTTTGTCCATCAGAAATACCGGGATCTCTTCATGGATACTCTTTATAAATATTCCTTCCATCCCAGTTCCTTCCGCTTTCATATCATTTTTCTGAACCGGGATGAACTGCCGGGGGCCAAAAGTGCTGCAGCGGTTGCGATACGTAGTGATTTCGATAAATATATTGCTATATAATGTCGAGAGAGCCAAAAATTCCATCTTCACAAGCAACAAAAATACCGATCCCGGAAATAAGTTTTCTTTCCGAATATCGGTATTTTTCATTTCTACTATTCTCAGATTCTGCGGATATTTTTCTCCGTGATCTGAATTTTGCCTTCCTTCAGCAGGTGTCCCACGGCACGTTTGAACTCGTTCTTGCTCATGCCGGTCTCATGGGTAATGACCTCCGGTGCTGCCTTATCGTTAAAAGGCAGGGAGCCTTCATAGCTGTCCAGCAATTTTTCGATCTTCTCCGCATCCTTCTGGATCTGCAGATATGCCTTTTTCCGGATGCTCAGTGTGAGTTTACCGTCTTCCAATACCTTTACAACGCGGGCGGTCACCTGTTCTCCGATCTTCGGCGGCTCTGTGGCACCAAAGAGTTCTTTTTTCGGGATGAGTGCGGAGAAGCAGTCATCCACCGCTACGAATGCACCGAAATTTTTGCTGATCTCATAGATTCTTCCTGTCACCATGTCATCTTTTTTATAAGGGCTGTCTGTGCGCAGCTGTTCGTAGACATTCATGGTCGCGCAGAGTCTGCCGCTTTTGTCGATATAAAGGGAAGCCAGCACCTGATCTCCGGCTTTTACTTTTCGCGTCTGCTGTTTGAAGGGCAGGAACAGATCCTTCTCCAGCCCCCAGTCCAGGAAAGCTCCGACTTTGCCGATCTGCACTACCGTCAGCAGTGCCACCTGTCCCATGATTAATTTGGGAGTTCTGGTCGTGGCGATCAGGCGGTCGCTGGAATCCCGATACAGGAATACCTCCACCTCATCTCCCACGTTTGCTCCGGCAGGGACCTGTTTGGCCGGCAGGAGCACTTTGTCTTCCGGTGCTTCCTTCGTTGCCAGATAGACTCCGAATTCTACTTTTTTCACAATTACCAGCGTCTGTTTTTCGCCTAATTTCAGTTCCACGTTTTCTCCTGTTCTGTCTGTTTCACAGCTTTTGCTCAGTTATCGGTTTCTTTTCCTTCTGCTATTATCACTACTATCGTAGAAATTCTACAGATACATAGAGTCTGCCTTCCTCATCCTGCAGGCAGATGATATATCCGGTCTCTGTCTGCACTACATAAGGATGCAGCACATCATCCAGAAATGCCTGTTTTTTATATTCCGCACGCATCTGACGGATCACAAAATCATCCGGCAGATATTCCATGGCAATATTCACATATTGCCCGTTATTCACGTGATGGTTGGTATCGAGATGATGTTTTTTCACCACGATAGGTTCCAGCAGCTGTCCACCCTCCGGTACGGTGATCTTACGGGGGGCATAGTCCATGTCCAGCTTTTCGTCGATCCCATAGCCTCTGCGCATATCTTCATTTACCATCACCGGCTTGCCCGTGGCGACGTCCAGAAGGCTCCATAGGGAGTTAGCCTTCGCGATATATTCACCCTTTTCATCCAGCATGGCAAAATTACGGTATCCCAGAAATGCTTTTAATTCATAGGGCAGTGTCACGATCCTGACTTTTTCCCCTAATTGCGGATAACGGTTCACAACGATCTGCCAGGCAGAAAGCACCCAGACCTGACCGATCTCCTTCATATAGCCGATTCCAAGCCCCACATCTTCCGAATGGAAGGTGGAACAATCCTGAAAATAGTTCAGCAGGGCATTCAGCGTCAGTCTCCCTTCGCTGTCTGTCTCACTGTAACGTATTCTACTGTCAAATGCGTACATGTATCTTATCTCCTTTGTCTGCTCCCCACTGTCAACCCCTGCGGAATGTTTTTACAGGGACAGCGGAGAGATTCCCAACAGCATCTGCACGATCTCCGGGAACATCTGCAGAAGGATCATCACGATCCAGAAAATGCAATAGCAGAGCATTCCGGGATTGCAGATGACTGTTTTAAATCTCTGTCCCTTGGGGATCTGTCCCGGATCCAATGCAAATCTTTTACGGAAGACAATAAACAATACAATTCCGGTGATCACAACTGCCAGAATAAACAATACATAGACCATATAGCCGATCCATCCCGGCAGATACGCCATCATGAAATCCATGACCGCCTGCGCATCCCCACCGTTCATGACGATCTCCTGGTATTCGTCCAGATGAATTGCCTTCAATAACAGTACACTGACTACCGCCCCCATAAAATTAATGCACATGTGTAAGCCGATGGTGATCTTCAGGTTACCGGTCTTCACATACAGAAATGCCAGGAACATTCCCAGCAGCATTGCATACGCAAACTGGTTCAGGTTGCCATGGAACAGTCCGAACATCAGACCGGACAGGGCAATCGCCACTCCCTGACCGTATTTTACAGTGCGATCCACGATCAGCTTGCGGAAAATATATTCTTCCAGGATCGGTGCGCAGATCACCATGTAAATAAAGGTTACGATCATATTAGATTCTGTGGCGTAGGTCATAAGGGCATTATCTACTGCAGAACCTTTCAGTGCGCCGACTATCGTAGTGATCAGCGTTCCCACCAGATTACCGCAATACATCAATGCATAGCACATGATCAGCGCCACAACAAACTGCCCGGGGGTTATGCTTTTTTTCACAGGTGCTTCCCCCGGCATCTGTTTTACCATCGCGATCAATACCGGCATGCCGATCAGATACAACGGCAGGACACTAAGGATCAGGGTGATGGTAGTATTGTCCAGCCACTCCGGTTTTAGCATTCCCACAACAACCCCGACTGCTATCTGTACCGCATAGATGATCAATGTACCGATCAGGAACCTTAAGCCCAGACCGGAAAAACTCTTCTTCATACTTTTTTCGTCCATTTTCTTTTCTCTCCCTCATGTCATAGAAAAAGCTGTGCACCACAAGGATACACAGCCCCTTATTTTTCTGCTGCGGTCTATTCCCCAAGACCACTCTCTACAGCTTCTACCAGAGTCTTCAGCGCTTCTGCCTCATCCTCGCCTTCGCATACGAATTCAATCTCATCTCCGCACTTAACACATGCTCCCAATACGCTCAGTACACTCTTGGCGTTGGCTGTGTTCTCACGGAATTTGAAAGTGATCAGAGACTTGAACTGCATCGCCTCCTTGCACAGAATTCCGGCGGGACGCAAGTGCAGGCCCGTAGGATTCTTGATTACAACTTTCTGACTTACCATATCATAAACCCTCCAATATCTATATTAATATACATTATTTCTTCTAACATTCTTATAAATTTACATACCCATTACATACGAATTACATTCTTATCATAGCATGAATGTAATGCATTCACAAGAACTTTTCCAAGACATCTTTCGTATTCTGTCTGTTTAGAACATGATATCCTGGATCAGGCTGGCAAGTCTCTGTGCTTCCTCCTGGATCACCTGCTGATCTTTTCCTTCGATCATAACTCTTACCAGAGGCTCTGTTCCGGAAGGACGGATCAGGACACGGCCTTCTCCGGCGAACTTCTCCTCCAATTTCTGAATGGCATCTGCAATCTCGGGATATTCCATGTACTTTTCTTTTTTATGGTTGGCTACCTTGGCATTTACCAGTGCCTGGGGCAGTACTTCCATGATCTGTGCCAGCTCGGACAGCGGTTTTCCGGTCTCCACCATTACCTGTAACAGATGCAGTGCGCTGAGCAGTCCGTCACCGGTGGTATTCTCATCCAGGAAAATGATGTGTCCGGACTGTTCTCCGCCGAGACTTGCACCGATTTCCTTCATGCGTTCCAATACATAACGGTCGCCTACCTTGGTCTTCTCCATGGTGATGCCGTTCTTCTCAGCCATCAGGAAGAATCCCAGATTACTCATTACGGTTGCTACGATGGTGTCCTTTTTCAGGGTTCCCTTGCTCTTCATAAAGTTGCCGACGATTGCCATGATCTGGTCACCGTCTACGATCTTACCATTTTCATCTACAGCTAACAGTCTGTCTGCGTCACCGTCAAATGCCAGACCGACATTTGCCTTCTCATAGACTACTCTCGCCTGCAGCTCTTCCATATGGGTAGATCCGCAGTTGGCATTGATATTGGTACCGTCCGGGTTGTTATGAATGGCTACCACGCTGCCGCCCAGTTCCTTCAGACATTCCACGGAAGTGTAGAAAGATGCGCCTTCCGCACAGTCCACTACGATCTTCAGTCCGGTCAGATCCACATTTACCGCTCTCATCGCATGGTTAATGTATTCTTCTCTGGCATCCGTGCGGTATTTGATCTTGCCGACGCCGGGTCCGATCGGGAACTTGATACCGGGCATATTGTTCCGGATCAGAGCCTCGATCTCATCCTCCATAGCATCCGGAAGCTTATAACCGTTGCCGTCGAAGAACTTGATTCCGTTAAATTCCACCGGATTGTGAGAGGCGGAGATCACAACTCCCGCATCTACTTTGTATTTTTTCGTCAGATAAGCCACTGCCGGGGTCGGGATCACTCCTACATAGATGCAGTTGGCACCTACCGAACAGGCTCCGGCCATCAGGGCATTTGCCAGCATATCTCCGGAAATTCTAGTATCGCAGCCTACCATGATGGTGGGTTTATGCTCATTTTCCTTGGTGAGCACATAAGCTCCGGCCTGACCTAACTGCATCGCCAGCAGGGGAGTCAGTTCCTCATTGGCAATACCACGTACACCGTCTGTTCCAAACATTCTAGCCATTGTAAAAGTCCTCTCATTCCGTCGTCCTTCACGACATATTGCTTTTTTATTTATTGATTATCAGTATCTGCATTTTTCAGGCGGATATGGATATTGATATCCGGGGTTACCGTAATATCCTCTGCCAGATTAAAGGTTACCGGTATGGTATAGGTACCCGGTGTCAGTTCTTCCACACCGTTATCCTCCATCCATTGCGTCAGGTTCAAAATGCCCGTCACGCTGCTGTCGTGCAGTATGCTGACATCCCTGGACAATCCGGATACTGTAATATTGTATTCCTCTGCCGTGGAAGTGATCTCTGCTTCCATGCCGTCCGGTACTCCTGTGACAGAAATATTTTCTGCTGCTACCGTGAGATCCTTGCTGACGATCGGTTCAATGTAGACTGTAGCCGTGATCTTGCCATCAAAGCTCTTATCCGCCAGTCTGACATTCGCCGGCAGGTATTCCTTCAGGTTGATGATATCCACCAGATTATCAGACTGTCCCGTAATATTCATACGGTCCTCCGGCACGGTAATCGCTGAAATTCCCACCAGTGTGGATACGGTTCCCGCGATCCTGACTGTGGGTACGCTGCTCTCCACCTCTCCGGTAGCCATATAGCCATCCTCGGGTACACCCATGTATTCTATTTCTACTGGAACTTCCTTCGTTGCCAGTACTTCTACCGTCATATATGCGGAATCGACATTCTTCTTAACGCTTTCCAGCACCAGTTCGTTATCGTCCGCATCATACAGCTTGATGTCCACATTTGCCGACAGGCTGGTGGTGGAATCCGTCACATTGATATCCACCCCGGCATGATCCACTTGCGAAATAGCGGATTTCGGTCCAGTCACTTCGATATTTGTCTGATCCAGTGTCACATTCCCGATCATGTAACCGGAAGCCACATCGCCGATGGTATTGCTCTCCAGCTTGATCCATTTGCTGGTCTTATCTTCCACGTTCAGCCGCACGGAATCGTGATTCCCTTTGATCTCCACAGAATCATTACTGATATTCTCACAATAATAGGTGATCGCGATCGTATTGATATCTGTCAGCTTGCTCATATCCGCTTCCGCTACGATATCACTTCTGCGCAGCTCGGATTTCACGATGCTCTGCGGTCCGGTAACCGTCACACGGACCAGATTGCTGTTGTCCAGGACCTCGTATACTTTTCCTTCTTCATCCAGGAGTTCTGTATTGATCAGACGGACCTGGATATTGTTGAAGGTGACTGTATCCTTAGGGTCGTAAATCTGCGCCACCAGGAACCACAGTACAAAAGCGAGTAACAGAGAAGCAAGCTTCAGTCCCAGATTACGTGTCAATAATTTTTTCATTTTTTGTCTCGGCTCCTTCCCTTCCAGATTCGCAGATTCTTGTGTTCCTCTACGGGGTTGTTCAGGATCTTATGCATTCTGTCACGCAGGGAATCCGCATCGAGATTACGTTCCAGCTCACCTTCATAAGCCACACTGATCTTGCCGGTCTCCTCGGACACAATGATCGTCAGGGAATCCGTGATCTCTGAGATACCCACACCGGCCCGGTGTCTGGTTCCCAGCTCCTTGCTCAGTCCCAGATTGTCAGACAACGGCAGATAGCAGGTGGCGGATACCACTCTGTTCCCCTGTATGATCACCGCTCCGTCATGCAGCGGTGTATTATGTTCAAATATATTGATCAGCAGCTGGCTGGTAACAATACCGTCCACATCGATACCGGTTCTCTCGTAATCACGCAGAGATACCTTCTGTTCGATCACGATCAGGGCTCCCGTCCTTACCTTGCCCATCTCCACACAGGCTTTGGTGATCTCGTTGATCGTCTTCTCCGAGAATTCTTCATTCACGCGGTGGCTGTTGTCAAACGGCAGCACAGAGCTGATAATGTTTTTCTTGCCCAGCTCTTCCAATGCCTTCCTTAGCTCAGGCTGCAGCACCACGATCAATGCCGTCACCGCAAACCCCAGCACATTCTGCGCCATCCACAGTATCGTTGTCATCCGGAAAAAATAAGCCAGCAGCAAAAAAGCAAGGATGACAATCAGACCCTTAAGCAATATCCATGCCCGGGTCGTCTTCATCCATACCAATGTATAATACAGTAATACCGCAATGATCAGGATTTCCGCCACATCGCCGAAATCCATGGTCGTACGATAACTGCTGAAGTTTTTCGCATATTCTGCCAGCTTATCCCACAACTGCATTTTTCATTAATCCCTTCAGAACAATTCTTCGTAATCGTCCGAGTCGTCCTGCGCCATATGGTCACTGCTTATGGTAACGCTTCTGCCGCCGGTCATTTCACGTCCGCGGTAAGGATTTTGCTGTCCATAAGGAGCGCTGCTTCTGGCAGGCGCTGTACGCTCTGTTACTACACTTCTTGCGGATCCTTCCGCACTTCTGACATTCTGTCCGCCACTCCGGCTCTGGCCGGAAGGTCTGCCCTGCCCAGCAGGATGGGCCGTCTGGTTTGCCGGCCGGCGCTGGGTGTTGATCTTTTTCACAGTATTGGTTGGTGCCGCAACGGTCATCTTCGGTACCGCTTTTACATAATAATAATACTCATCATCTTCAAACTGCACCTTTTCCGTCCTGCTGTAATCCAGGCAGAACCGGAAAAATTCTATCGCCTTACATACCAGCACAGTAACAACCGCTCCCAGCAGCGCACTGAAGATAGAAAGATTGGTATCATACATAAGATCCCCCACCAGCAGGATCAGTACTTCTATCATGACTCCGGCGATCATTGCGATGGTCCAGGAATGATCCACACTCATTCTGCGAATGAGATATACTACGACCACCGTAATGGTAAATGCCACGATGGTTACCAGCATAGCCTTGCTTCCCAAAATGCCGTCGATCAGCAGACGCAGCTTCGCCGTAGCCTCTTCCGCACCCATGGAATTGATCGTAGGTGCATTGGTGATCACTGTCTGAAGCAGATAATATACCACAACGCCGCAGCTTACCGATACGCAGGAAGCGGGAGTGCCGATCAGCCCCATAGCCACCGGCATCACATAGGGAAGCTTCAGCATACACAGCACCGGTGTCAGCACCACTACCATTGCTTCCTTCGCCGTGAAACGCAGGAACAGCAGATACAGCAGTAAGAATACTACCAGTCCCACTGCAGCTGTCTCCAGAGACAACGCATACATATGCAGCAGAGAGAACATCATGGCAAATAGTACAATAAATCCGGTAGGCAAAAAGGAACATAGCAGAGAAACGATCAGTACGATCGCCATATTGTCCAGTTTTGTCATATAACCCATTTTACCGTTTATGATACTCAGCACGATGAAGCTGAGCAGGAACTTGATCACCGGTGTAATAAACGCTTCATTCCGGCTGTATATCTTTTTCAGATTTTCTCTTAATTCCAGTAACGCAGTCATATTTCCTCCAAATTAATCTGCTGCCTACTCATTATATATAGAATTCAGCTTTTTCAGATTATTATAATAGCATTTCAGGCTTTTTTTCGCCCTGGCATAACGCAAAGAGCAGATCAGGTAGGAGGCAATTCCGTATACCACTACCGTGATTCCATAATACATCAGAACATTTTTGGCAAAACTGACCAGATCCATTTTATAAATGTCCTGCATAAAGGTCTCAAAATCGTAAAAAATAAACAGAGCAAAACAGACCGCATAGGCGATCGTGGCACACAATACGGATTTCAATACCTGTATCGCAATGTAGTCACTGCGAAAATACCGGCCGATCGCCATGTTCTTTTTGCCTTCGTTTTCTTCATAAGATGCCATCTGAGTCATCAATATGATCTTTTCTTCGTTCAGCATAACTCCTCCGTCTGCGGATGCCTACAGATAACGCATCCGTTCTCCGTCCCTAGAGATTCTGGTGTTCTGCGTTCCTACAGGCTTTTTGGGCAGCACACTCTGGAGATCCATGGACATCTCATACTTACATTTTTCACAAAATCTTCCGCTGCGGATCGGTGCGCCGCACTTTTCACACTGCAGATAGATTGCGGATCCTTCTGTCAGCTCCAGTCTCTCTTCTCTGAGCCACTGTTGGATCTGTGAGGGTTCCACATCGCAGTTCTCTGCCACATCCTGTATTCCCACTCCGGGATTCGCGCGGATATATTCTTTTACTTCCTGGAACTTTGCTTCCATTTTTTCTCTGCAATGAGGACACAGGATCGGACCTGCTACATAATTAAATATATGTCCGCACATTCTGCAATTTCTTATATTCATTATACTTCACACCTTCCTCATCATAATCCGGCCCCACAGGCCAGCGTAACGCAATACACTTCGGATACGCCATGGGATTTCAGCAAAGCTGCGATCTCATCCAGCGTGGTACCTGTCGTATAAATATCATCCACCAGAATAATCCGGTCATATAATTTTACATCATTTCTGCCTATATTAAAAGCCTTTTTCAAATTATTTTGCCTTTCCGCGGGATTTAACCGCTTCATAGGCGCCGTATTCCGCACTCTTTTCACCAGCTTTTCATCTACCGGCAGCTGCATGTTTTTCCCCAGGGCCCGTGCCAGGCAGGCTGCCTGATTGTATCCCCGCTTCGAAAGCTTCTTTTTATGCAGAGGTACCGGTACCAGTACGTCCGGCGATACGCTGCGGATAAAATCTCCCAGATATTTTCCCATTTCTTCTCCGAAGAATTCCGCGTATTCCTGTCTTCCCTTGTATTTAAAACGGTATATGGAAGGTGCGGCCGCCGCATATTCATACAGTGTTCTGGAGCGATCAAACATATGCTGTTTCTGGCGGCAGTCGCTGCAGAATTCTCCGTCGTCCCGTATCTTTTTGCCACATTTCATACACCAGGGTGGAGTTACCACGCGAAGCTTCGGAAGACATTCCAGGCAGATCTTCTCTCCGAAAGGTTTTACGATACTGTCACACACCGGACATCTCGTAGGGAACAGCAGCTGCCATAATATCTTCATGTTTCCTCCCGCAAGCAGCATATCTCGGGGAGATCACAAACCTCCCGGATTCTCTGCTCCAGTGCAGTGTATCTGCGATTCTCACTGACATTGTCGATCATATTCCGGACTGTTTCACTGCTTCCCAGAATCGTGACACAGTTTCTGGCTCTGGTGATCCCCGTATACAGAAGATTGCGGTTAAACAGCATTCTCGGTCCTCCGAGAAGCGGCAGAATAACCGCCGGGTATTCACTTCCCTGGGACTTATGTATGGTGATCGCATACGACAATTCCAGTTCTTCCAGTCCGGAGAATGGGTAATTTACACGTCTGCCATCATCAAACTCTACCGTCAGTGTCGCAGCGGTATCATTGATCTCCCGTATTCTTCCCATATCTCCATTGAATACACCCAGACCTTTATCTATGGGAATATTATATCTGCCGACGATCTCCCATTCCAGCTGATAGTTATTTTTGATCTGCATGACCTTGTCGCCCTCACGGAACACTGCATTTCCGCACGCATGCTCCTTTTTACAGGGATCGGCCGGATTCAGATACCGCTGCAGAATTCCGTTTAAGGTTTCACATCCCAGACTCCCCTTTCTCATGGGCGTCAATACCTGAATGTCAAACGTCGTTGCATTGACATATCGGGGCAGCTTATCCTGGATCAGCTGAATCATATGTTTATATATGACATTTACGTCACTTCTCTCCAGCAGGAAGAAATCCTTTGATTTATTGTCTAACGCGATCTGTTCTCCTTTATTGATGCGGTGTGCATTGACAACAATGTCACTTTGTCCGGCCTGCCGGAAGATTTTCTCCAGTGTCACCATGGGGAACGCCTTGCTGTTCATGAGGTCTCTTAATACCTGTCCCGGGCCTACGCTGGGCAGCTGATCCACGTCTCCCACAAGGATGAGTCTCGTCCCCGGAAGGGTTGCTTTCAACAGCGCCTGAAACAGCTGGATATCTACCATGGACATCTCATCAATGATCACGACATCAGCTTCCAACGGATTCTCCTGGTTTCTTTCGAAATTTGCCTTTCTGCTGTCATCTCCGGATAATGAGCTGTTCAGTTCCAACAGCCGGTGTATCGTCTTAGCCTCGAATCCGGTTGCTTCCGTCATCCTCTTCGCCGCACGGCCTGTGGGTGCTGCCAGAAAAATATCCATTCCCTCCGATTCGAAATAACGGATGATCATATTGATGGTAGTTGTCTTGCCGGTTCCCGGACCGCCGGATAAAATAAAAAGACCGTTTTTGATACTTTCTTCCACTGCTTTCAACTGCAGTTCATCCAGTTCCATGGACAGATTTTCCGCCATCCGCTCCAGTCTCTTGCGGATTGCCATGTCCTGTGACGGCAGATTCTCCGATTCTGCCATGGGAATATTCAGATTCCGCAGCATATTGGCACAATTCAGTTCCGCATAATAATAAGGTGCCGCAAACACCGCTTCTCCTTTCGCCACCAGCTTCCGGTCCACGATCAGATTATCCACCTGCGGACGGATGTTATCCTCTGTCACTCCCAATAGTTCCGCTCCACGGCAGAGCAATTGCTCCAATGGCAGATAACAGTGCCCTTCTCCTACCGCCTGTAACAGCGTATACAAGATTCCACTGCGGATACGATAATCCGAGTCCGTGTGAATTCCGATCCTTCCCGCGATCTCATCCGCAATCCGGAATCCGACGCCGCTCACATCCTCCGCCAGGCGATACGGATTTTCCCGCATGACGCTATACATCTCCGTGCCATAAGTATTATATATTTTTACCGCCAGTGTATTACTGATGCCGTATTGCTGCAAATATACCAGCGCTTCCCGAAGATCCTTTTTTTCTTCCATCTGGATAGCGATCTCCTGTGCTTTTCGTTCGCTGATACCCTTCACTTCCGCCAGGCGCTCCGGCTCTTCTTCTATGATCCGGAACGTGTCATCGCCGAATTTTTTCACAATACGGGCCGCCAGTGCCTCTCCCACTCCGCGGATCGCACCGGATCCCAGATATCTTTCCATTCCTACACGATCCGTGGGGGTCACCGTCTCGTAGTTCTGTATTTTAAACTGTCTTCCATACACCGGATGTTCTATATACTCCCCTTCGGCAGTGATATTTTCTCCCTGTCCCAGGCCCTTACACATGCCGACACAGGTCACTTCTTCCCCTTCCATCATCAGTATCATGACGGTATATCCATTTTCACTGTTCTGAAAGACAATATGATCTACATATCCTGTAATGCTTTCCATTTTTATTCCTCATTCTGCTGTGTATTTGTGGCTGTTCTCTGCGAAATGCCAGGAAAATGCCGCGGTTGCGGTAAAAGATAAAGAAAAGGGCCGCCGGGAACGGCAGCCCGAAATACTTACTCAAGATTATAATTGCGCTTCATTTGCTCATAAAGCATCTGTGCCAGTCCCAGACTGTTCTGCTCTGTAGAATCCGATGCGATCTGCTGTACCATTTCATCCTTATAATAGTCCATCAGCTGGGAATTGGAAGAAGAAGTATCCTCGCTCTCCGGAATGGTCTTCATCATTTCTTTGAACATCTGCTCCAAAAAATAGGATTCAAACTGTTTGCAGGCATCCATGAGTTCATCATCTGTTGCCTTCGAATAATCGGAGCTGTTTAATTTATCCTGTAATTTGGAAGCCGTCTGGTTCGCTGCATTGGTGTAAGCGGTACTGTCCAGCGCAGAGCTTCCGTATAAACTGCTAATATCCATAATTTAGCCTTTCTAGATTCCACGGTAATGAGCAATGCATCTCGAAAACGCTTCGCGTTTCCTTCGATGTCATCTTTCGCTTTATTATTTCTAGATTCCACGGTAATGAGCAATGCATCTCGAAAACGCTTCGCGTTTCCTTCGATGTCATCTTTCGCTTTATTATTTCTAGATTCCACGGTAATGAGCAATGCATCTCGAAAACGCTTCGCGTTTCCTTCGATGTCATCTTTCGCTTTATTATTTCTAGATTCCACGGTAATGAGCAATGCATCTCGAAAACGCTTCGCGTTTCCTTCGATGTCATCTTTCGCTTTATTATTTCTAGATTCCACGGTAATGAGCAATGCATCTCGAAAACGCTTCGCGTTTCCTTCGATGTCGGGCATTCGCCCTATCAAACCGCAATCTGACAATTTTGCCTGCCAGCAGGCAAATTGTCATCTTTCGCTTTGACATTTCTCATTACCTACGCAGGTTGTTCGCCTGCTGCAACATTTCATCGGATGCCGTAATGGCTTTGGAGTTCAGTTCATAAGCTCTCTGTGCCACGATCATATTGACCATCTCATCCACTACCTGTACGTTGGAGCTTTCCAGATATCCCTGGATGATACTGCTTCGTTCCACATTATTATTGGTAGCTTCGTTGATCGCCTGTCCACTGGCTGCTGTCTGCTGATACAGGCTGTCTGCCAGTCTCTCCAGGCCGTTCGGATTGTTGAACTGGAATACGCCGATCGTAATACCGATGGGTTGCGGATTGTTCTGTGCATCCGGATAGCAGAGGCTGCCGTCCTTGCTGACAGTAACCTTGCTCATTACATAGTTATTACTAAGGACAATGGGACGTCCCTGCGTATCCAGTACCGGAAGTCCCTCTGAGGTTGCCAGCATATTGCCACCGTTCGAAGCCAGGGTAAACTTCAGATTACCATTTCTCGTATAATAGGTATTGCCGTCCGCACCGCGAACTGCGAAAAATCCCTTACCGTCAATTGCAAATGCGGTGTCGCTGTCGGATGCCGTCAGGCTTCCTTCCTTAAACACGGAACTGATGGAAGCATTCCGTACGCCCAGTCCCACCTGTGCACTGCTCGGTTTCGCATCTCCATTAGCGGAGGTTGTTTTCGTCTGGATGTTTTGATATAACAGGCTCTTAAATTCATTCACCTGTGTCTTATAGCCTGTGGTGTTGACATTTGCCAGGTTATTGGCAATGGTATCCACATTTGTCTGTTGTGCGATCATGCCGGTCGCTGCTGTCCATAAGCTTCTGACCATATGTAGTCTCCTCTCACGCTGTCCCTGATATCATCCATGATCCGGTTTTCCATCCTGAAAGTTGTGTATCAAGGTCGGGTGCTTTTGCCACCCGACATTGATGCCTACGGATTGCTCCGTGCTACGCACTCCCACAATCCTACCCTCTATTCGCATATCGTGGGATTATCATCCCACTTTTATGCTCATATCGGGGCGGGTCCTAAGGTCTTTCACCCACCTATGAGCAAGCTCATGTGGGCTTAGACCTTTTGACCCTGGCATCATTATATATATCGGCTCTTTTTTATTTTAGATTACTGTACTCTGCCAATCTGGTTCACTGCTACGTCCAGTGTATCGTCGATCGTCTGCACTACCTTCTGATTCGACTCATATGCCCGGGTAATCGAAATCAGATTCACCATTTCTGATACGATCTGCACATTTGCCATTTCCAGATAACCAGATTTCACCTGTGCTTTTGCCGCAATCGTTTTGGCACCCTGGATCGGCTGATAGTAGGTCTCGCCGTATTTTTCCAGATAATCATAATCTTCGAAATCTGTCACCTGAATCTTAGCCACTGCCTGACCATTCTGGTAGATCGTGCCGTCATCTGTGATGGAAGAATCGATCAGAGTATTCAGCCGGATCCGTCTGTTCTGTGTATCCAGGACATAGTCACCCTCTTCTGTCACCAGATAGCCGTCCTTGTTCAGTGTGAATTGACCGGCGCGGGTATATTTGGTATCTGTCTCTCCGGCCTTGTTCGTAAATTCAATGGCAAAAAAGCCTTCTCCCGACAAAGCAAGATCATACGTATTGCCCGTGATGCGGAAAGATCCCTGGGAATAGTCTGTATAATTCTCACCGATCTTAACTCCGGGATTCTTCACTCCCAGTCTCTGCACATTTCGCATGCCTACGGACTGGTCCTTGATCTTAACTGTCAGCACATCATCAAAGGACTGGCTGGTGGAGCCTTCCTTTTTATAGCCGACGGTAGATGCATTGGCCAGATTGTTGGTCATGATATCCATTCGGTTCTGCTCGTTTATCATACCCGTGTATGCGGTGTATAATCCTTTAACCATTTGTATCCTCCATTTGCGATATCGATCCTTCGACAAATGTCCGGCATCCTGCCATTTGCTTCATTAATTATCTCTGTATCCTGCAAGGAACTCTACGTATTTACCGGTTCCGATGGCTACTGCTGTCATGGGATCCTCAGCTGTCATGGTATTGATCCCTGTCTTGGCAGAGATCAGATCCTCCAGACCGCGCAGTAAGCTTCCGCCTCCGGTCAGCACAATCCCTCTGTCGGCAATATCCGCTGCCAGCTCAGGGGGAGTCTTCTCCAGAACACTGTGAATGGTCTCCACGATCTGTGCTGTGGTCTCGCGCAGAGCTTCCTCTGTCTCCTCGGAAGATACCTTGACGGTCTTCGGCAGACCGGTTACCAGGTTACGTCCTCTGACATCCATATAATCCACTTCCGCTCTCTTATAGCAGGAACCGATCTTGATCTTCAGATCTTCTGCAGTTCTCTCACCGATGAGCAGATTGTGTTTCTTACGCATATAACGAACAATGGCTTCGTCGAAATCATCTCCGGCGATCTTGATGGAAGCGCTGACTACCGTACCTCCCAGAGAGATCACGGCGATATCGGAAGTACCACCGCCGATATCCACGATCATGTTACCGCAGGGCTTGGAGATATCAATTCCGGCACCGATTGCTGCTGCAATGGGCTCTTCAATGATGGATACCTCTCTGGCACCTGCCTGATAGGTAGCATCTTCTACGGCTTTCTTCTCTACTTCCGTAACGCCGCTGGGTACGCAGACCGCGATACGGGGCTTACGGAAGGTTCTCTTACCCAGAGCCTTCTGGATAAAATACTTCATCATTTTCTCAGTTACGGTATAGTCGGAGATAACACCCTGACGTAAGGGTCTTACCGCTACGATATTGCCGGGAGTTCTTCCCAGCATCAGACGTGCATCCTCTCCAATGGCTTTAATCTTGTTCGTGTCTCTATCAAAAGCTACAACAGAGGGTTCCTTTAATACGACTCCCTTTCCTCTGATGTATACCAGAATGCTGGCGGTACCTAAATCAATTCCGATGTCTGTGCACTGCATTTTCTATTCTACCCCTTTCCGATGGTATCAATCTATATATAAGTTTAGACTCTACACGCTATTTTAGTCATATACATCATATTATAACTGAATTTTTCCCATTTTCATAGAGGGTAATTATTAATTTTTATAACTATTCAGAACCATGCAAATATCATCGCCTATTTGTCGAATTTTTGCAAATGGGGGCTGAATAGTTATCGTAACTCCTTCTCCAACATCTTTTTCACATAGTAGCCGGTATAGGATTTTTTCACCTTTACGATCTCTTCCGGAGTACCCTGTGCGATCACGGTACCGCCGCGGTCGCCGCCTTCCGGTCCCATATCGATAATATAGTCCGCGGTCTTGATCACATCAAGGTTGTGTTCGATGACGACTACAGTATTGCCGCCGTCTGCCAGTCTGTGGAGGATTTCCACCAGCTTATGCACATCTTCAAAATGTAATCCTGTCGTAGGCTCATCGAGAATATAGATCGTCTTCCCGGTACTTCTCCTGGAGAGTTCGGTTGCCAGTTTGATACGCTGTGCCTCACCGCCGGATAACGTGGTAGAGGGCTGTCCCAGCTTCACATAAGAAAGTCCCACATCATATAAGGTCTCGATCTTTCTGCGGATATAGGGCACATTCTCAAAGAAAGGCAATGCTTCCTCTACAGTCATGTCCAGTACGTCGAAAATGCTCTTGCCCTTGTATTTCACATCCAGTGTCTCACGATTGTAACGTTTGCCGCCGCAGACCTCACAGGGCACATAGACGTCCGGCAGAAAATGCATCTCGATCTTGATAATGCCATCACCGCCGCAGGCTTCGCAGCGTCCGCCCTTGACATTGAAGCTGAAGCGGCCCTTGCTGTAGCCCTTCGCCTTGGCATCCGCCGTAGAGGCGAACAGATCACGGATCAGGTCAAACACTCCGGTATAGGTAGCCGGATTGGATCTGGGGGTACGTCCGATGGGGGATTGGTCGATGTTGATGACTTTATCCAGCTGCTCCACGCCTTCGATTCCCTTATGTTTACCGGGAATACAACGTGCACGGTTCAGCTCTCTCGCCAGATGTTTGTAGAGAATCTCATTCACCAGTGAGCTTTTTCCGGAGCCAGACACACCGGTAACGCATGTCATGACGCCCAATGGGATCTCCACATCTACATTTTTCAGGTTATTTTCCTGTGCTCCCAGTACTTTGATCCAGCCGGCAGGAGTTCTCCTGGTCTTCGGCACAGGAATTCTTTTTTTACCACTGAGGTATTGTCCCGTAATGGACTCCGGGATCTGCATGATCTCTTCTGCAGTACCACAGGCGATAACCTCGCCACCGTGGGAACCGGCACCGGGACCAATATCTACGATATAATCCGCTGCCAGCATGGTATCCTCATCGTGTTCCACCACTACCAGGGTATTGCCCAGATCCCGAAGATTCTTCAGGGTATTCAGCAGTTTGTCATTGTCTCTCTGGTGCAGTCCGATACTGGGCTCGTCCAGGATATAGCACACGCCTACCAGTCCGGAACCGATCTGGGTCGCCAGGCGGATACGCTGTGCCTCACCTCCGGACAGGGTAGCGGTAGCTCTGGCCAGAGACAGATATTCCAGTCCTACATCCACCAGGAATCCCACTCTGGCGCGGATCTCCTTCAGGACTCTCTCTCCGATGAACTGCTGCTGTTTCGTCAATGTCATGGTATCTAAAAACTTCTGCAGGTCACGGATGGACATGGAAGTGATCTCGTAAATATTTTTATCGCATACCGTAACTGCCAGGGATTCCTTCTTCAGACGCATTCCCTTACATTCTTTACAGGGGGTAATGCGCATAAAGGTTTCGTATTCCTGTTTGGAGCTTTCGGATGCAGTCTCGCGATAACGACGCTCCACATTTTTGATCAGTCCTTCGAATGCTACCGGATACACACCACTTCCGCGCTGGCCGGTATAATGTACCATAACTTCCTTACCATTGGTTCCATGGATCAGGATATCATGAATTTTCTGCGGGTACTCTTCAAAAGGAGTGTCCAGGTCAAAATGATATTCCTTGGCCAGTGCCTGCAATATGGCATTGGTAAAACTGCCCTTGTCCGCGCAGGACTGCCACCCCATCACGGTGATCGCTCCCTGATTGATGCTGAGTCTCTTGTCCGGGATCATCAGATCCTCGTCAAACTCCATCTTGTAACCCAGTCCAAAACATACCGGGCAGGCACCGAAGGGATTGTTGAAGGAGAAGCTTCTCGGCTCCACTTCGCTGACACTGATGCCGCAGTCCGGACAGGAGAAGCTCTGGCTGAAGGTCACCGGCTCGCCACCGATCACATCCACCACCAACAGGCCTTCGGCCAGCTCCAGTACGTTTTCAATGGAATCTGTCAGACGGCGCTGAATACCATCCTTTACCACCAGACGGTCTACTACAATGTCGATATTGTGCTTGATATTTTTATCCAGTTTGATCTCTTCCGTCAGTTCATACATACTGCCGTCGATCCGTACCCTGACATAACCGCTTCTCTTGGCACGCTCCAGCACTTTGGCATGCTCGCCCTTACGGCCTCTGACCACGGGGGCCAGCAGCTGGATCTTCGTACCTTCTCCCATGTTCATGATCTGGTCTGCCATCTGGTCTACGGTCTGTTTGGAAATCTCCCTGCCGCACTTCGGGCAGTGGGGAATACCGATCCTCGCATACAACAGACGGAAGTAATCATAGATCTCCGTTACCGTACCCACAGTGGAACGAGGGTTACGGTTGGTCGACTTCTGATCGATGGAAATGGCAGGAGACAGTCCCTCGATACTTTCTACGTTGGGTTTCTCCATCTGCCCCAGGAACTGTCTCGCGTAGGAGGACAGAGATTCCATATAACGCCTCTGTCCTTCGGCATAGATCGTATCAAATGCCAGGGAAGACTTTCCGGAACCGGACATACCGGTGAGTACCACCAGTTCATTTCTGGGAATGTCCACGTTGATGTTTTTCAGATTATGTTCATTGGCGCCCCGGATCTTAATATACTCCCGGGGGCGCATCTTCTTTGCTTCTTCCATTGTCTTGCCTTTCTTATTTCATATCATTCCATATCATTTAATTGTTTCTTTAATTCAAGCATTTTATCTCTAAGTTCTGCCGCCGCCTCGAAGTTCAGGTCTGCCGCTGCCTTCTGCATCTTCTTCTGAATCTCGCCGATGAGCTTCTCCAGTTCCTTCTTCGTCATGGATTCCGGATCCTTCTCGAAGCGTACCTCCTCCTTGGCGATCACCCTGGAGATGCTGATGAGATCCCGCACCGCCTTTTTGATCGTCTGCGGGGTAATGCCATGTTCTTCGTTATACTTCATCTGAATCTCGCGACGTCTGTTGGTCTCGTCCAGCGCTTCCCGCATGGAATCCGTGATCGTGTCGGCATACATGATGACATGTCCCTCCGCATTACGTGCGGCACGGCCGATGGTCTGGATCAGGGATGTTGCACTTCTTAGGAACCCTTCCTTGTCCGCATCCAGGATCGCTACCAGTGTGATCTCCGGAATGTCCAGTCCTTCTCTCAGAAGATTAATACCTACCAGCACATCAAATACATCCAGTCGCATATCACGGATGATCTGGGCACGCTCCAGCGTATCAATGTCGGAATGAAGATATTTTACCCGGATACCGACTTCCTTCATATAGTCTGTCAGGTCTTCCGCCATACGCTTGGTCAGCGTGGTGATCAGTACCTTATGGTGTTTTTCAATCTCTTTATTTACTTCTCCGATCAGGTCATCGATCTGTCCTTCCACAGGGCGTACCTGTACTTCCGGATCCAGCAGTCCTGTCGGACGAATGATCTGCTCTGTTCTGAGCAGCTCATGCTCCTTCTCATAATCGGAAGGTGTCGCAGATACGAACATCATCTGGTCTATATGTGCTTCGAATTCTTCGAAATTGAGGGGTCTGTTGTCCAGTGCAGAGGGCAGACGGAAGCCATAGTCTACCAGTGTCTGTTTTCTCGAACGGTCTCCTGCATACATGCCGCGGATCTGCGGAATCGTCATATGAGACTCGTCCACGATGATCAGAAAATCATCCGGGAAAAAGTCCAGCAGCGTCATGGGCGGCGCTCCCGCAGGAAGTCCGTTCAGATGTCTGGAATAATTCTCGATGCCGGAACAGAATCCGGTCTCCCGGAGCATCTCGATATCAAAATTCGTCCGCTCCGCGATCCGCTGTGCCTCGATCAACTTGTCTTCGCCCTTGAAAAACTGCACCCGCTCCTTCATCTCTTCTTCAATATTGTCGCAGGCTGCCTTGATCTTCTCCTGCGAGACTACGTAATGAGATGCCGGGAAGATTGCTACATGGTTCAGCTCTGCGTGGATTTTCCCTGTCAGAGGCTCCACCTCGGCGATCCGGTCAATCTCATCTCCGAAAAATTCGATGCGGATCAGATAGTCTCCGCCCTGTGCCGGGTACACTTCCACTACATCTCCCCTGACACGGAAGGTGGCACGCTGGATATCCATATCATTACGGTTGTATTGAATATCGATCAGCTCCCGAAGCACTTCATCCCGGTCCTTCACCATTCCGGGGCGCAGAGATACGATCAGATCCTGATATTCGTCCGGGCTTCCCAGTCCATAGATACAGGACACGCTGGCCACCACCACGACATCCCTGCGTTCCGCCAGGGATGCTGTCGCCGACAGACGCAGCTTATCGATCTCATCATTGATGGAAGAATCCTTGGCAATATAGGTATCCGAAGACGGCACATAAGCCTCCGGCTGATAATAATCGTAATAGGAGACAAAATATTCCACTGCGTTCTCTGGGAAAAATTCCTTCATTTCCCCGTAAAGCTGTCCCGCCAGTGTTTTGTTATGTGCGATGATCAGCGTCGGTTTGTTCAATGTCTGGATGACATTCGCCATTGTAAAGGTCTTACCCGAACCGGTGACACCCAGGAGGGTCTCAAACTGATTGCCCTGCCGGAAACCTTCTACCAGTTCCGCGATTGCCTGCGGCTGGTCTCCGGTGGGTTGATATTCGGAATGTAATTTGAATTGTGAGGGTTCGTTAGATTGCTTCATACCGCATCTCCGTACTTATCTGTTACCTTTATTATTTCATGTCACGCACAGATTATAGCAGACTTTTTTTGAAAAGTACAGATATCGTCGAAAATATGTTCGGTATTTGTTACTTTTTCTGATGTAACAAAAAACCTCAGCAGATTTCTCTACTGAGGTTTTCCCTAGCAGGGCTACAAGGATTCGAACCTTGAAATGACGGAGTCAGAGTCCGTTGCCTTACCGTTTGGCGATAGCCCTATGTCGTTTACTTGATGAAGTATACACTATCTTTTCCCATTTTGCAATACCCAATTTAAAAAAATTTAAAAAAGTATACAAAATTGGAACAATTCAGCCAAAAACAAGACCGCATCCACCTTTTTTGTGATTGCGGCCTCGTCATATTTAAAAAAGAGAAAAATGATATAAGCAATAATTATACTTCAAAGATCAGATCGCCGTAGGTAGGTACCGGCCATACTTTCTTGTCAACCATCATCTCCAGTGCATCCACGGGAGCTCTCAGGTCATCCATTGCGGTATGTACCACATCTTTATAGAAGAAGGCAAGCTTCTTGGGATTTTCGATACCTGCTGCCTCTGCCAGTTTATCTTCCAATGAAGTCTCTGCTGCCTGTGCCTCTGCCAGTTTCTCGGAAATACTCTTCAGAGCTGTGGTCTGCACAGTAGCATCAGCGCCTGCACTCTTAACAGCCAGTACGGTATCCGCCAGAGTCTTGGTGTACTCCATAACTGCGGGAATGTACTGCTTCTTCGCCATATCTACCATGGTCAGAGCTTCGATGTTGATGGTCTTGGAGTAGGTCTCATACAGAACCTCCTCGCGGGATTCCAGCTCAGCCTTGGTGAAGATACCGAACTTCTCGAACAGCTTGATAGACTTTTCGGTGGTCAGAGTCTCAGAAGCTTCTACCATGGACTTGATGTTGGGAAGTCCTCTTCTGGCAGCTTCTTCTACCCATTCCTCGGAATAGCCATTACCATTGAAGATAATTCTCTGATGCTCAGTCAGGTACTTCTTGATCAGATCATGTACCGCAATATCGAAGTCGTCTGCCTTCTCCAGAATATCTGCTGCCTCACAGAAAGCCTCTGCTACGATGGCATTCAGAGTAGTGTTGGGGCTGGCGATGGAGTCTGCACTACCTACCATACGGAACTCGAACTTGTTGCCGGTGAAAGCAAACGGTGAAGTTCTGTTACGGTCTGTTGCATCCTTATCCAGATCAGGCAGTGTGGATACACCGGTTAAAAGCTTACCGCCCTGAATAGAATGAGTTGCATCACCGGTCTCCACCAGCTGCTTTACCACATCCTCCAGCTGCTCGCCCAGGAATACGGAAATGATTGCGGGAGGTGCCTCGTTCGCTCCCAGTCTGTGATCGTTGCCGACATCGGATGCACTCTGACGAAGCAGGTCTGCATGCGTATCTACAGCTTTCAGGATACAAGCCAGTACCAGCAGAAACTGGATGTTCTCGTTCGGAGTATCGCCGGGATCCAGAAGATTTACACCATTATCGGTTCCCAGTGACCAGTTGTTATGCTTACCGGAACCATTCACGCCGGCGAAAGGTTTCTCATGAAGCAGGCAGGTCATGCCGTGACGACCGGCTACCTTTTTCATAGTCTCCATAACCAGCTGGTTGTGATCTACTGCAATATTGGCGGTCTCATAAATGGGAGCCAGTTCATGCTGTGCGGGAGCCACTTCGTTGTGCTGTGTCTTCGCAGTTACACCCAGCTTCCACAGTTCAATGTTCAGGTCTTTCATGAAAGAACCGATTCTCTCACGGATAGTGCCGAAGTAATGATCTTCCAGCTCCTGTCCCTTGGGTGCGGGTGCACCGAACAGGGTACGTCCGGCGAAGATCAGATCTTCACGCTTCAGGTATTTATCTCTGTCTACCAGGAAATATTCCTGCTCAGGTCCAACGCTTGCTACTACCTTCGTAGCTCCAGTGTTGCCGAACAGTCTTACGATACGAAGTGCCTGGGTGCTGACAGCTTCCATGGAACGCAGTAACGGTGTCTTTTTATCCAGTGCCTCACCCTTGTAAGAGCAGAAAGCAGTGGGAATGCAAAGAATCACGCCGGTAGCATCCTCTTTCAGGAATGCGGGAGATGTGATATCCCATGCAGTATAGCCTCTTGCCTCAAAGGTTGCTCGTAAGCCTCCGGAGGGGAAGGAAGATGCATCGGGCTCGCCCTTGATCAGTTCCTTGCCGGAGAACTCCATGATCATCTTACCGGATTCATCGGGATGAGTTACGAATGCGTCATGCTTCTCTGCGGTAATGCCTGTCAACGGCTGAAACCAATGTGTATAATGGGTTGCACCATTCTCAACGGCCCAGTCCTTCATTGCTTTAGCTACAACATCTGCGGTAGCCAGTGACAGCTCTCCGCCATGATCAATGATCTTCTTTACTTCTTTGTATACGCTCTTGGGTAATCTTTCCCTCATTTTCCCCAGAGTGAATACCTTACTGCCAAAGATTTCTTCCACATTTAATACTTCACTCATCTTCGTTTCCTCCTTAATTTTGCAATTTTTCATGCTTCCTGCGACTTACTTGCACAAAAAGAAAGGCGCTACACTACTAGTGTAAACGCCTTCGTTCGCATTGAAAAATATTTACTTGTGAGGATTGCTCCTCTATGGTTCATTACTATACAACAGTTTTTTTTCGATTGCAATACCCTTTTTGAAAAAATTTTATGATTGCATCCGAAACGGCCTTTGAAACGTTCTATACCTCAAAAAGCAGATCCGCATACGTCGGGAATGGCCAGGATTTTTTATCTACCAGCTTTTCCAGTTCGTCTGCAGGCTTTCTCAGCGCAGTCATAGCCACCATGACTTCATCGTGATAGCAGAATGCCTGCTCCTTGCCTCTCTCCATTGCGGATGCCTTCTTTTCGACATTGAGCAGTGCCTCCGAAGCCTTCTCCATCTCAGTCAGCTTTTGCGTGATCTGCTGCAACATACGGACAGGCACATAGGTATCTCCCCCTGCTTCCGTAATGGCAATGACAGCATCCGCCAGAGACTTGCTGTACTTCATGACTGCGGGGATGATCTGCTTATTTGCCATATCCACCATGGTCAGTGCCTCGATATTGATGGTCTTCGCATAGGTTTCATACAGTACCTCCGCACGGGAACGCAGCTCTGCTTCGGTGAAGATACCGAACTTTTCAAACAGATGGATCGCCTTGGGTGTGGTCAGAGTATCTACTGCTGCTACCATGGAAGGAATATTGGGCAGTCCTCTTCTGGCTGCTTCCTCTTCCCATTCCCTGGCATAACCGTTGCCGTTGAAAATAATACGCTGGTGCTCGGTCATATATTCCTTGATCAGATCATGGACTGCCATATCGAAATCATCCGCTCCCTCAAGCCGATCGGCCGCTTCACAGAAAGCCTCTGCAACAATGGCATTCAGAGTGGTGTTGGGGCTTCCGATGGAATCCTCACTGCCAACCATACGGAACTCAAACTTATTGCCTGTGAAAGCAAAGGGTGAAGTACGGTTTCTGTCGGTGGCATCCTTTACAAAATCAGGCAATGTGGACACACCGGTACGCAGTACGCCGCCTTCTTTCAAATTGTCGGCCTTACCGGTCTCCACCAGCTGTGCCACCACATCCTCCAGCTGCTCGCCCAGGAAAATAGAGATAATGGCAGGCGGTGCTTCATAACCACCCAGTCTGTGGTCGTTGCCTACGTTGGACGCACTCTGGCGCAGCAGATCCGCATGGGTATCTACTGCCTTCATGATACATGCCAGCACTAACAAAAACTGAATATTTTCATTTGGAGTCTGTCCCGGCTCCAAAAGATTCACGCCATTATCCGTAGTGATGGACCAGTTGTTATGCTTACCGGAACCGTTCACGCCGGCAAAAGGCTTCTCGTGCAACATGCAGCGCAGGCCATGCTTGCCTGCCACGCGTTTCAAAGTCTCCATTACCAGCTGGTTATGATCTACTGCCACATTGGCAGACTCATAAATCGGTGCCACCTCATGCTGTGCGGGTGCCGCTTCGTTGTGCTGGGTCTTGGAAGTAACGCCCAGCTTCCACAGTTCGATATTCACATCGTGCATGAAACCGCCGATGCGTTCACGGATAACGCCGAAGTAATGGTCATCCATCTCCTGGCCCTTGGGCGCAGGAGCACCAAAAAGAGTCCGTCCGGCGAAAATAATATCTTCACGTTGCAATGCCTTGGCAGAATCCACCAGGAAATATTCCTGCTCTGCGCCGACGGAGGGCAGTACCTTGGTTGCCTCTGTATTACCGAACAAACGCACAATACGGATTGCCTGCTTGCTAAGAGCTTCCATGGAACGAAGCAGAGGGGTTTTTTTATCCAATGCTTCACCCTTATAAGAACAAAATGCAGTAGGGATGCAAAGGGTCGGACCGGTCGCTGTCTCCTTAATGAATGCAGGAGATGTGATATCCCATGTGGTATATCCTCTTGCCTCAAAAGTCGCACGCAATCCGCCGGACGGGAACGAAGAAGCATCCGGCTCGCCCTTGATCAGTTCCTTACCGGAAAATTCCATGATCATACGACCATCCTCATCGGGATGTGTTACAAAAGCATCGTGTTTTTCAGCGGTGATACCAGTCAACGGCTGGAACCAGTGAGTATAATGAGTCGCCCCGTTCTCAATCGCCCAGTCTTTCATGGCCGTCGCCACTACATCTGCTGTCGCCGGGGAAAGTTCTCCTCCCTGATCCATAATCTTTTTTACTTCTTTGTAAGTGCTCTTGGGGAGTCTCTCCTTCATCTTGCCCAGGGTAAATACCTTGCTGGCAAAAAGCTCCTCTACATTCAATTCCTCGCGCATGTCCCTACTTCCCTTCGGTATACTATAGAATTATTATCCAATATAGTTTACAACACGTGCGTTATGATGGTCAATATCTATTTATTAAACACTTTTACAACGTAACAGATCATACTTCTTCGCAGCCTCGGATAACTTTATCCACAACACCTGCTTGGGATGGGGCGCACTGTCCACACTTTCCCCATCGTCTGTATACATTGCTTCCACCGTTACAGGTACATTTGTGCCGTCCGGCTTCATGATCTCGATAGCATCTCCCACACAGAATTTATTCCGCTGCTCGATCCGGCACAGATTATCCTTTACCGCCTCCACGATTCCAAGATAGATATATTCATTCACATAGGTGTTATTATCATAGATCTGTGTATTCTCATCTGGTTTTCCGAAATAAAATCCGGTGGTAAACTGTCTGTAGGTACATTTTGAGATCTCAGCCTGATACCAGTCCATATTTTTCTCATACAATTTCGGATCAGTAAAATAGTCATCAATGGCTTTCCGATAAGTTCTGGCCACAGTTGCGACATACAATGCCGTCTTCATACGGCCTTCGATCTTCAGGCTGTCAATACCTGCTTCCACCAGTTCCGGAATATGCTCGATCATACACAGATCCTTGGAGTTAAAAATATAAGTTCCTCTCTCATTCTCATATACCGGCAGATATTCTCCGGGTCTGGTCTCTTCCACCACAGCATACTTCCAACGGCAGGGATGGGTACAGGCGCCTCTGTTGGCATCTCTCCCGGTAAAGAAATTGCTCAGCAGGCATCTTCCCGAATAAGAGATACACATTGCACCATGGACAAAGCTTTCAATCTCCATTTCTGCCGGAATCTTTTCCCGGATTCCTTTGATCTCCACCAGAGACAGCTCTCTGGCCGACACGACTCTCTTTGCTCCCAGTTTCCACCAGAACAGATAGGTCTCATAATTCGTATTGTTAGCCTGTGTGGAAATGTGCACTTCCACCTGAGGCCATACTTCCTTCGCGATCATGAACATTCCCGGATCTGAAATGATCAGCGCATCCGGCTGTTCCGGTTTCATATCCCGCAGCTCGGCAAAATATTTTCTGGCCCCGTCAAGGTCATAGTTATGTGCCAGAATATTGGCCGTTACATATACTTTTACGCCATGCGCATGGGCAAATGCCACACCCTCTGCCATTTCCTCACTGCTGAAATTCTTCGCTTTGGCCCGCAGTCCGAATGCTTCTCCTCCGATATATACTGCATCTGCCCCGAACATTACCGCAGTCTTCAATACTTCCAGACTGCTGGCCGGGATCAAGAGTTCCGGTTTTTTATAAGTCATTTTCTTTCTCCTTATTTCTTAGTACTCAACGTCACGCCATCCCCCACGGGCAGAATCACTGTCTCCAGTTCGGGATGATGTTTTAATTCGTATAAATATTCCCGCATTCTCGCATGGATCGTACGGTTGCGCCTGGTGACCGCAAATCGGGATTCTATGATATCTCCGTCCTGTAATACATTATCCGAGATCAGCAGACCTCCCGGAGACAGAAGTCTCAGAATATCCGGCAGGAAATTGATATATTGCCCCTTGGCCGCATCCATGAAGATCACATCGTAAGTACCATCCAATTCTTTCAGTATCTCTGTGGCATCGCCTTCCAAAAGAGTGATTTTGTCTTCTCTTCCATATTTATCAAAATTTTCTCTGGCTATGGGGATTCGTTTTTCATATTTTTCTATGGTTGTGATATGGCAATCCGCCGGCGCATATTCACTCATAAGTAACGCAGAAAAGCCGATAGCAGTCCCGACTTCCAGGATGCTCTTCGGCTTTGTGTATGTCAGTAAAAATTTTAACAGGCTTTGCATAGATCTGCGTATGATCGGAACCTGCGTGTCCAACGCATATTTTTCAATTTCATTCAGCCATGCGGGATTCCCGCTGTCCAGAGAATCGATAAATGCGGACATTCTCTCGTCTATGATCATAATACTCCCCGTTTCTATTGTCCGTTTTTATTGTGCAACGGTTTCCAGCGGTTGTGTCTCGCCGGTCAGTGCGCTGCCGTTATCTATGGTCTCAACGGATTCTTCTTCCGTACTTTCCGTCTGTCCAGCCATGACTTCCATCATTTCCTCTGCGGTCATAGCAGTACTCAGTTCATAAGTTCCGGGTTTCCAATCCTTTTTATACTCAGATAACAGATACTGTAATGCGAACAGTCTGCCGTCTCGTACCAGTCCCTTTTCCTGCATGACCGTACCGATCTCCGTTGCGGACATGTCCGAGGTCAGGGTTACTGTGATCTTACGTCCCTCTCCGGCAGAGACCGCCGGTTCTGTGAAAATACGATAACCGTAGTCATAGCAGGTGGAAGCTCCCGTGTAGACCAGATATATTACAACCACCACAAATACTACTTTTAAGATCGTGCCCAATACGGCACCCGCCAAATTTGCTGTCTTCATATCTTATGCCCTTTCTTACTCGAACTTCATCTGATCGGTGACATAGAGTCCGATCTCCTGCATCATACGGCAGAAAGCCAATTCCGCAGCAAGAAAATCAGACACCAGCGGATTCTCGCAAAATGCTTCATTCTCTCTGGTGAACTGATCGATCTTGTCGAAATTGGTATCTTTGCTGGTCTGTAATTCAAAGTTCCTTGTCCGGAAGTCATCGATCTGCTTTTTTAATTCCGGCTGCTCCTTTATACGACCCAGTTGTCTGCGATACTCCATGTACGCATCCGTATTGCGGATCGCCTGTACCATCTGTTCTACGGCCTGATTCACATTTTCGTCCGATGTAATCTTCATCTGCTTATGACCTTTCCGGCTATCATTAACCTGCTACACTTCCATGATGATGGGAAGGATCATGGGACGTCTCTTGGTCTTCTTCCACACATAATCACTGAGAACATCCTTGGTGGTGGTCTTCAGCTTGCCCCAATCCGTAATTCCCTTATCCAGGCATGCCTGCAGTGCATCATCCACAGTGCGGCGTGCTTCCTCGATCAGTTCATCGGATTCCTTCACATATACAAAACCTCTGGATACAATATCCGGACCGGCTACCAGCTCACCACTGGCCCTATCCAGACTCATAACCACGATCATAATACCATCTTCTGCCAGGTGCTGTCTATCTCTGAGGACCACATTTCCTACATCACCGACACCCAGTCCGTCTACCAGGATTGCACCGACGGGTACCCTTCCGGCAACTTTCGCCTGTTCCTCGCTGACTTCCAGTACATCTCCGGAAGAGAGGATGAAAATATTGTCCTTGCTGATACCAAGGCTCTCTGCGATCTTTGCCTGTGCTTTCAGGTGTTTATATTCACCATGCACGGGCACCGCATACTTCGGATGGATCAGCGTGTAGATCAGCTTGATCTCTTCCTGACAGGCGTGTCCGGATACATGGGCATCCTGAAAAATAACATCTGCGCCCTTGCGAAGCAATTCATTGATGATCTTGGTAACCGACTTCTCATTTCCCGGGATCGGGTTGGAGGAGAAAATAACCGTATCTCCCGCGCCGATGGTGATCTTGCGGTGCATGTTGTTGGCCATACGGGACAGGGCTGCCATACTCTCGCCCTGGCTTCCGGTGGTGATGATCACCTGCTGTTCATCGGGATAATTTTTCATCTGATCCAGATCCACCAGAGTGTTTTCGGGAATATTAATGCACTCCAGCTTGATTGCGGTATCCAGAATATTCACCATGCTGCGGCCTTCCACAGCTACTTTACGGCCAAATTTATAGGCTGTGTTGATGATCTGCTGTACACGATCCACATTGGATGCGAAAGTCGCCACAAAAATTCTGGTATTTTTATGTTCTTCAAATAAGGTATCAAACGTCTTACCTACGGTCTTCTCGGAAGGGGTAAACCCGGGACGCTCGGCATTGGTGGAATCGCACATCAGTGCCAGTACACCCTTTTTACCGATCTCGGCAAAACGCTGTAAATCAATGGCATCTCCATAGACCGGAGTATAGTCTACCTTGAAGTCTCCGGTGTGTACCACGATACCGGCAGGGGAATAAATTGCCAGTGCTGCGGCATCTACGATGCTGTGATTCGTCTTGATGAATTCCACACGGAAATCACCCAGATTGATGGACTGACCGAACTTCACCACTTTGCGTTTGGTCTTCTTCATGAGATTATGCTCTGTCAGCTTGTTCTCAATGATCCCCATGGTCAGACGGGTTGCGTAGATGGGCACATTGATATCACGCAGCACATAGGGCAGTGCTCCGATATGATCCTCATGTCCATGAGTGATGACAAATCCCTTTACCTTATCGATATTATCCTTCAGATATGTTACATCGGGAATGACCAGATCGATTCCCAGCATATCATCCGCAGGGAAAGACAATCCGCAGTCCACCACAATAATACTGTCCTCATACTGGAAGGCAGTAATGTTCATACCGATCTGCTCCAGACCGCCCAAAGGAATGATCTTCAGGCCTGAAGCGTTACTATTCTCTTTTTTCTTTTTCAACGAATTTACCTCCAAATTCTATACGTCTATACAACTGTTCTTAGTGTATGTATCCAGGCGTTAGAATGGATTGTTATGCTCTGCAAAGAAAGACCTGTGATTTACCTCCCGTTTTCACGGCTCTCTTCTCGAAAACTCCCGTGAAAATCAGATATCCCAGATCTTACGATTTCATCAAAATAACGGTTTTTTCTCATGCCCTTCGTGTATTCCCTGTCACTTTTGGCATAAAATCCATTATATGTCGAAATCGGCAAAGCCTCCAATATCCCTCTCTGCCAATCATACAAATCATATATAAATATAAGACCGTCCTTCTCGCAGGACCGCCTGTATTTATCTAAAATTAAATTAAATCAATGTCCTCCAGCATATCCGCAAATACTCCGGATACCGCTTCCAGTTCTTCATCATCGGAGACTACATCATAAATGCTCTCTTCTTCACCATCCTGAGACATATCCTTCAGGATCAGGGCATCTCCGTCTCCCTCTTCCACATCGGTTACCAGGATGTAATTGTGTCCACCGATCCTGGTCTGTTCCAGTACATAAAATTCTACAGGTTCTTCGCCCTCCGGACGAAATGTGATCTTTTCCAATTTACTCATTCTGATTCCTTTTTCTTCTCATTGTTCCTGCGATCCAGATATCCCTGCAGGATCAGGGTTGCTGCGATCATATCCACGTAATCCTTGCGGTTCTCGCGACGGATCCCCGCTTCCATCATTGCCTTGTCCGCAGCTACGGTAGTCAGTCTCTCATCCCAGAAGTACACGGGCAGACCGGTCCTGCGTTCCAGCTTCTCCTTGAACTCTTTGGTCAGTTCCACGCGGACACCCTCGGTATCGTTCATGTTCTTGGGAAGTCCCAGCACAATCTCGTCCACTTCGTTCTCGACGATCAGTTCCTCGATCCGGGCCAGCGTCTGTCGTAATTTATTTTCTTCTTTGCGGCGAATGATCTCTACTCCCTGCGCAGTTAAGAGCAGACTGTCGCTGATCGCCACGCCCACGGTACGTGAGCCGAAATCCAAACCCATGATACGCATGTGGGTCCTCCTGATAGTTGTGATTATTTCCAGTGTTTGGTCCTGATATACTCCGTGAGCAGTTCTTCTACCAATTCATCCCGCTCCACCTTCATGATCAGGCTGCGGGCATTCTTATGGCTGGTAATATAAGTGGGGTCTCCACTCATAATATAACCAACGATCTGATTCACAGGGTTATATCCCTTCTCTGTCAGTGCCTCATATACGGTAGAGAGCACCAGCTTTACGCCGGTCTCAGGTTCTGTCTCTACCTTGAAGTATTGTGTATTTCCTAAGTCCTGCATACGATCCTCTTATTCTGCCTTAATGCAATTTCTGTAACTATTCAGAGCCCCATTCGCAAAACCGCTGCTGTGCAGCTCTGAATAGTTGCAAATTTCCGTTATGCCTTATATTACCGCATTTACTTTGAAAATTCAAGGGGTGATAACAACAGAATCTCATCATTTACAAATCCTTCCACCGTGCCGCGCACTACGGTATTGGTCACCGCTTTTTCGCCGTTCTCTGCCAGGGGAACCGCTACCTTCACATAATCTCTTGTATGTCCCAGTAGATATTCCACTCCGTCCAGCTCCTTTATCTCCTCCAGCAGCACCTCCGCTTCCCTGCCCAGATAATGCGCCCGGAATCGCTTCGACTGCTCTTTCTCCATAGCCAGAAGTTCTCCGCTTCTTGTGGTTTTCACGGGATCCGGCACCTGGTGAGACATCACGGCCGCTCTGGTGCCTGCCCGCTTGGAATACTTGAAAATATGCATCTCGAAGAATTGAATCCTGTCTAAAAATTCCTTTGTCTGCGTAAACTCTTCCTCGGTCTCCCCAGGGAATCCAACGATGACATCCGTAGTAATGGCAGGATGATCAAACACCTTGCGGAGCAGTGCTACGCTTTCCGCATATTCTTCGGAAGTGTACTTACGATTCATAAGGCGCAGTGTCGCATCACAGCCGCTCTGTAAGGACAGATGAAAATGGGGACACAGCTTCGGCAGTGCCGCCATTCTTGCTGCGGTCTCCTCTGTGACGATGCGGGGTTCCAGGGAACCGATGCGGATCCGCTCAATACCTTCAATATCATGAATCCGTTCCAGCAGATCGATCAGCTTACTGCTGCCGGAATAATCTCTTCTTTCCTCGTCTTCTTTTAATACGGAGACACTTTCTCCCCGCTTCCAGGCTTCCTCGTCGAAATCAATGCCGTAGGAGCTGATATGGATACCTGTCAGTACGATCTCCCGGTAACCGTTCTTCGCCATACCGGTGATCTCCCGGATGATATCTTCCGCCCTGCGGCTGCGGACTCTGCCTCTGGCATAGGGGATGACACAGTAAGAACAGAACTGATTGCATCCGTCCTGAATTTTAATATAGGCACGGGTGTGCTCCGCCGTCTGTTTCAGAGTCATTTCTTCGTATTCTGCGGTATGGTTAATATCTATGACAGTAGTGTCATGCAGAGTCTTGTCCACACCATGTCCGGCATTTTCTGCATTCTCCGCCACCGCATCTTCCTGTTCCAGATCCCGTAAATATTCCTCAAGAATGGATGCCAGATCCTTCTTGCGGTTGTTGCCGATCGCCAGATCAATGCAGGGATCCTGCTCCACATCTTCCCTTCCGGTCTGCACATAGCAACCCACTGCCACTACCAGTGCCGCCGGATTTTTCTGCTTCGCACGATGAAGCATCTGTCGGCTTTTCCGGTCTGCAATATTGGTAACTGTGCAGGTATTTACAATGTAAATATCCGCGATTTCATCAAATGGTACAATAGTATAACCTTTTTCTTGTAACATTTGTTGCATTACTTCTATTTCATAGGAATTAACCTTACATCCAAGGTTGTGTAATGCTACACTTTTCATAGGATTCCTCACTTTTTTTGTATTGTTTTCGTCTTGACTTTTGGTCGTTCAGCCATTAATATGAAGTCAGAAGGTATGACACACATTAAGGAGGTAGTCAACATGAAGACAGTTCAGATTTCTTTAAATTCTATTGATAAGGTAAAATCTTTCGTAAACGATATTACTAAGTTCGATTATGATTTCGATCTTGTATCCGGCAGATACGTAATTGATGCAAAGTCCATCATGGGTATCTTCAGTCTGGATCTTTCCAAGCCTATCGACCTGAACATCCATGCAGAGGATGGCGCTGATGAGGTCCTGGAAGTATTAAAGCCTTATCTGGTATAAGTTACCGATTCGGAAGTCCGAATACATAGTAAAACAGAGAACACCTTGAGAGACGCAATCCTCTTGAGGTGTTTTTTATATGCCATTCCAAAAAAGTAACTATTCAGTACCTCTGTTTCCCCGGTTCTGAATAGTTACTCTGCATTCGCACTTATGCTTCCGCAATGATCAGTTCTTTGGTCTCTAATGCGGTCTTCACCAGTTCGTCGATCTTCTCATCCAGATTGTGTTCATGTCTGCGGATCACCTTTACATTCGGCTTCGTCACGGGATGTTTTGCCACGAAGATGGTACAACAATCTTCATAAGGCAGAATGGAAGTCTCGTAAGTGCCTATCTTCTCGGATACTTCTACGATCTCCTGCTTGTCAAATCCGATCAGAGGACGGTATACCGGTAGTTCACATACTTCATTGGTAGCGATCAGGGAATTCATAGTCTGGGATGCCACCTGTCCGATGCTCTCACCAGTGATCAGGCCCAGGCACTCAGTCTCTTTCGCGATCTGTTCCGCGATCCGCATCATATAACGGCGCATGATGATGGTCAGTTCCTCATGCGGACATTTCTCGTAAATATATAACTGAATATCGGTAAAGTTGATCACATGCAGGTAGATCGGTCCGGTATAACGGGCAACGATCTTCGCCAGATCCACTACTTTCTGCTTCGCACGCTCGCTGGTATAAGGCGGTGCATGGAAATATACCGCATCGATCTTGACGCCTCTCTTGGCGATCATATAACCGGCCACGGGAGAATCAATACCTCCGGAGAGAAGCAGCATTCCCTTGCCGCCGGTACCTACGGGCATCCCACCGGGACCGGGCAGGATCACGGAATAGATATAGATTTCTTCACGGATCTCAATGTTCAGCATGATATCGGGATGATGTACATCCACCTTCATATTGGGATAAGCCTTCAGGATAGCTTCTCCCATATCCATGTTGATAGTCATGGAATCCTTGGGGTAATTTTTCCGGGCACGTCTCGCTGCCACCTTGAACGTCTGATTGCAATCCGGATATACCTTTGCAATGTAATCGATCACGGTCTCACACAGCTTCTCGAAGCCCTCATCCTGTACGTGCACCACCGGACAGATCCCGGAAATGCCGAAGACTCTCTGCAGGTGCGCTACCACTTCATCATAGTCGAATTCCGACTCTGCATCCACGAAGATACGTCCCTGCGTCTTGTGCACCAGGAATTCTCCTTCACATTTTTTCAGTGCGTATTTGATCTGGCGTACCAGAGCATCCTCGAACAGATAACGGTTTTTTCCCTTAATGCCGATCTCGGCATATTTTATCAAAAATGATGTAAACACGTTCTTTTCCTTTCTTGTTTTATCTACGGCTGTATCTGCGTAACATAGGTACTATATTGTACAATGCCCGGAGACATACGTCAATCTCTTCTTCCGTGGTAAATACGGAAAAGCTGAATCTTATGGTGGAATCCAGCAGGGATTTGTCGACACCGATGGCTTTCAGTGTAGCGGAAGGCTGCGGTTTGTGTGCGGAGCAGGCACTTCCCGCCGATACATAGATTCCCTTGTCCTCCAGTGCATGCAGGAGCACTTCACTTCTGACGCCGGCAAAAGATACGCTGACAATGTGTGCCGCCGTCCCCTCACCGTACGGTGCATCCGGCAGAAGTCCGTTGACCGTCACCTGATCCAGTTCTCTTACGCCCTCGATAAATCGTCTCTTGCAGGCACAGAGTCTCGCATGATCTTCATCGAAACGACTGTACAGCATTTCCGCTGCTTTTGCCAGTCCTGCAATCCCCGGTACATTTTCCGTACCGGAACGGAGATTCTGCTGCTGTCCGCCTCCGAATACAATGGGCTGGATTTTCACCTTATCTCCTACATATAACAATCCTACTCCTTTAGGTCCGTGGATCTTATGTCCGCTGACGGACATAAGATCAATGTGCATCTTCTTAGGATAAATTCTGGATTTTCCGAATCCCTGCACTGCATCCACATGGAATAAGGTATCCGGATTCATCCGTTTGATCAATGCCCCTGCTTCTTCTATGGGCTGCAGGGCTCCGATCTCGTTATTCGTGTGCATGATAGATACCAGGATGGTCTCTGGTGTCATAGCTTTCCTTAAGTCTTCCAGCCGGATACGTCCGCAGGGATCCACCGGCAGATAAGTGACGCGATACCCCTGGCTCTCCAGATAACGCATGGTCTGCCGGATAGCGGGATGTTCGATCTGCGTCGTGATCAGATGATTGCCTCTACGGCAATTCGCCAGAGCGCAGCCGATCAACGCCATATTATCGGATTCTGTTCCCCCGGAAGTAAATAAAAGCTCTCTCTCCTCCACCTTCAGTATCCGCGCCAGAGTCTCCTTGGCATAGCGGAGGTACTTCTCCGCCTCCACTCCCTTCATATGCAGGCTGGAGGGATTTCCGTAATCTTCACACATGATCTTCGTCATCAATTCGGCTACTTCCGGAAAAGTTCTGGTCGTAGCGGAATTGTCCAAATAGACTTCCATTCTCTTCTTCTCCTTGCTATCTATCTGTGTAGCAGCTACTCAAAGTCCATTCGCCGGATCGCTTTTTCAAAACTTTCCGTTTACTCTGAATAGTTACTATATTCTTCTTATGATTAAAATATGCCAAAGGCAGATACTCTGTGCCGCCCATCCGCTAATTTTCCAACTGATACATCAGCCATGCGATAGTCGTAAATCCGGCTGTCTCTGTACGAAGAATCCTCTTGCCCAGCGTAATGGGGTGGATTCCGGCCTCTGTGGCGGTCCGGATCTCCTCTGGATCAAAGCCGCCTTCCGGACCGATGAAAATAGCGATCCGCTGACCCGGCTTTACACTTTCGATCAGCTGTTTCGTCTGTTCCATCCCCTCTGCCAGTTCGTAGGGCACCAGCTTCAGATCCATTTCTGATGCCATTTTCACTGCCTGTGCATAGCTCATTACAGGTGCCACCGTCGGGATCACACCTCGTTTGCTCTGCTTGGCGGCTGCTTCCACAATTCCCTGCCAGCGCTTTATTTTGCTGTCCGCTTTTTTCTCATCCAATTTCACCACGCAGCGTTTCATTGCTACAGGAATCACCTGAAAAGCTCCCAGTTCCACTGCTTTTTGAATAATGAGTTCCATTTTATCCGCCTTGGGCAGCCCCTGGAACAGGTAGATCTTTGCGGGAAGCTCCACACCATCTTCCTTGATAAAACGTAGTTCCAGACGAACACAGTCTTCCTCCAACGCCAGGATCCCGCAACGGTATTCCCTGCCGTCGATTCCGTTGCTGACCGCCACTTCCTCACCGGGACGCATCCGCAGTACATTTTTGATATGATTCACATCGTTCCCCCGGATGATGACGCTTTTTCCCGCCACATCGATCTGCTCCGGTTCTACAAAAAACTGATACATAAACACTCCCGCTTCCGACTTCTAGTTCTTCCTTGCGGTCACACTGACCCATTCGCCCTGATAAGTGACTTCCAGTACTTCCAGGCCCGCTGCCTTCACTGCCTCTACCACAGTCTGCTCCTTGTCATCAATAATTCCGGAGGTAATGTAGATACCGCCCTTTTTCAATTGATGTACGATCACGGGAGTCAGTGGCACCAGCACATCTGCCAGGATATTGGCTACCACGATATCATAGCACTCATACCCCACTTTGTCCTGTACTTCTTTATCGGTGATGATGTTGCCGATCATCATGTCGAACTGTGCCGGATCAATGCCGTTCACTTCACAGTTCTGTGCCACAGCTTCCACCGCACAGATATCCAGGTCGGTTCCCACAGCATGTTTTGCGCCGAACATCAGAGATAAAATTGCCAGAATACCACTGCCGGTTCCTACGTCCAGAAGCTCCGTCTCTGGGGTAATGAACTTGCGCAGCTGACGGATGCACAGCTGTGTAGTCTCATGCATCCCGGTACCGAACGCCGTGCCGGGATCGATATGGAGCACCATTTTATCGGTATCCTCAGGCTTGATATTTTCCCAGGAAGGGATGACCAGGATGTCATCAATATAGAACTGATGGAAATACTGCTTCCAGTTATTGATCCAGTCAATGTCCTCCGTCTCATCCACGACGACGGAACCTTCTCCAATATCCATAAACTGACGTAAATCTTCCAATTCCTGCTTCACATCGGCAAGCACTGCTTCGGTGGTAGTCTTCTCACCAGCTACTTCCAGACTGCCGTCTTCTTTTTCCTCTACGAAAAAGCTTAAGTATGCAATGCCATCATCCTCCGGTCCGTCCGGCAGGATGTCCACGAACATCTGCTCCTTCTCCATCGCAGTCAGAGGCACCTTGTCCTCGATCTGTGCACCCTCCAGTCCCAGATCATACAGGGTACTGATAATAATATCTTCCGCGTCTGTCACGGTCTTTATTCTGAATTTCACCCACTTCATTGTTCCTTTTTTCCTTTCCATTGTTCCAATACAGCATATATCATTGCAGCCAATATAGCAATAAAACTGTCAATTTCCAACACGCTGACCACATCCAGCTTTTTTCTCCAGGTATAACGATTTAATGCCTGTCCGTTCACAATTGTTCCATGTACAACCAACTGTTGATTTTCCAACACATGTGCCTTTTCTGTAGTAGTGTATACAACCTGTGGCAGATTTTCAGAAATACTTTGGTTCACGATCCGGTATTCGTATACAGCGCCTTTTTTCAGCCAAGTCTCGATAACTGCCGGGAAAAAAGTTGCCGATTCCATGGCATCATAAGGGATCACTCCCTCATATATCTTCTGATCCTCTTTCCAAATCTCCAGACCCAGAAGTCCGTTTCGGGCTTCCTCTTCATTATAGTTCACCGCGATCTCCAGTGTTTCAAGAAAATCTGTCTCCGCAACAAAATACTGCGAAGCATATTCTCCCTCCTGCAGAGGCTCTGTATATCCATAATCCTCACTTAAGGAACTGTCATTTTTATCTTCACGGATTCCTCCATACGGCCATACAAACAGCATGGAAAGTATCGCTGCCAGCAGGATTCCTCTTTCCACCCATTTAATCATTTCCCGTTTCCTCCGTTATGTTCACCTTTAAAATATCAAAATCCGTATTCCCATCCATATACTGGAATCCATAATGTCCCATATTTTCATAGGTGACGGTATATTTATCCGATTCCTCCAGCAGATGTCCGAAACACTGGAAATACCACACTCTTTTCCCCACCAATTCTTCTAGATCCGGCACCTCTTCCATGGTATAAAAGATCTGATCCGGCATATAGCATCCGAACAACTGTCCAAACCGGGAATCCGTATCGTAGACGACCACATCTCCCGGCTCCATATTCTCCGCTATGAATGCCTTCGTCTCTTCCAGATGTGGAATCGTACTATATTCTTCATGATAAGAAATTCCATAGGAAGACACCCCCATCCACACAGTGAAGGACAAGCAGGCAATCCATTCCTGCAAATTGATCCTGGATAAAATGATGACCATTCCCAGCCAGAACAATCCCATGCTGTGCATAACATGACGGTAGGTAAAAAAGTGGGATGCGTGTAATGCCAGCAGCGCCGCCATCAAATAACTTACAGGGAAAATACAGGTACACAGGACCGCAAAAACACCGTTTCTTCTCCCCAGCCGCTTCCAAAAGAGGATTGCACAGACCAGTGTCAGTACAAAAAGAAGTTCTCCCATTTTGGTCGCATATTTCACTCTGGTTCCAAAAATGAAATCAAAAAATTCGTAAATACCGAATTTGTACTGGTTCGTCGGGTTTCCATCAGATACCAGCAGATGAAAAAAATCGGATCTTATCAGCCATGCCACAAAAAGCAATACAACGGAGCCACCACACACAAGAGGTTTCCATATCTGTTTTCTATCCTGTTGCCAGATTACAACCAGCAGATACAGATAAATAAACAGATAACTGAACGCTGTGAAGTAATGGCTGAAAATACCGCAAAAAGTAGTTAAAAACAATATCATCCATAAAATTCTGCTGTTCATGTGCTCTCGCAAAAAATAAGCAGTCAATCCGCAGACAGTAACTCCGAACACCGTCCAGGAATACATTCGATTGTTTACACTGATCTTCATCATTGCCGGTGACAAACTGACCAAAATCATATAGAGAGCTGCTGTTTTCGATCCCCACTGCTTACGTATCACCGTTGGACCCAACAGCATGGATAATACGGTTCCCAACAGTGCAAACATTTTGTAAGCAATAATACCATCCCCTACAAGAAATGACCACAGCCGCAGCCCCATATACCATACCGGCACATCTGTATCATGTGCATCCAATACCACACGAATGATCCCCAACATAGTATTATCGTGGGCAGTACGATAACTATATGCTTCATCATAGTCTATTCCCTCATTGAGACACAGCGAGAAAAGTACTGCTGTGCACAGAATGAGAATCATCCATAAAGCAATCGTTTCAATTTTATGTTTCTTTTCTGATGTTATTTTTATCACCTGCATTAGATCATTAATCCCGTCTTTTCTTTGCTCTTCTCGATCCTGTGGTTCAATTTGCGGAATGGCGGTTCCAGTGCCAGTCCCAGTAATAATGCGATGATCAGGAACAGCACCATTTTGCCCACATTGATCCAGTAATCCACACCGTACATTCCTGCAATACATTCTTTAAACGCTTTCATGCCAAACTGGAACGGCAGGAAAGGATAGATCCACTGAAACACCTTCGGCAGCGCCTCAATGGGGAAGGTTCCTCCGCTTCCCGCTACCTGAATGACCATGACCACGATAGCCAGTGCTTCTCCCACATTGCCGAAAGCAAACGTCACGGAATACATGAAACAGCTGAACGCCGCACTTGCCACAGCTGCTGCCAGCCAGTATAGAAATTTATGCTGGCACTGGATCTCAATGTAGTAGAGATTGCCCAGGATCGTCAGCAGTGTCTGTGCCTGTCCGATGAGGAAAAACAGCAGATATCTGCCAAAGTATCTCTCATATTCTTTGTAATGATCTCCGGGATCAATGGGTTTCACACTCACATGGATGATAGCCACTAAAAACAGTGCTCCCACCCAGATCGCCAGGATCGTGTAAAACGGCGATGCCGCGGAGCCGTAGTGCTCCACCGGATAGACCGGTACCGTCTGAAGCTTCACCGGAGATGATACGAATTCCGCCACGGAAGTCGGATCGCTGGCCATGGCTTTCAGAATATCTTCATAAGAATCCGCCCCGGTGATCCGTTTTATATTATCCGCTATTTTACTTACCTTGTCCAGCAGTTCCTGTGCAATTATCAGGGAATCCTGCAGGCTTAAATTGCCTTCCCGGATGGTCTGCTCATATTCTCCCAGAATATCCGAGATCTCATCCATATTCACATTCGTTCCGTTCATCATAGCCGCGGCATTTAAAAATGCCTGCTGCATGGATTTCCCGGTATTCCGGAAAGAAGGTCTGACATTATTATTGTAATCATTCATCAGGTTGTTCAGCTGCTTATTGCAGATCTGAATCTGTTCCCGGATCTGTGCCCGCAGCGTATTCACATCCGTGTCTACCTGACCCTTGCTGTTCTGCAGCTGTTTTAAATCCGCCTCGATATTTTTCAGAGACTGGTTGATCGCCTGAATCTGCGTATCCTGTCCGGTGACCAGGCTTCCCAGCACATCCATGTTGGCCTGCATTCCCTGTACCAGACCGATTGCCATTCCCAGTCCGGTATCGGTAGTACTTCCGATATTGTTACTGCCCATCTGATCCAGCAACCCATCCGAGAACACAGACAGATACTGTAACGCTTCCGTCACCATATCCATACTGCTGCTCACCATATCACCCATAACATCCACTGCATCTACGCTGGAATTGATCATGGTCTGCATACCGATCATGGTATTTCGTCCATTCTCCAGTATATTGTCCATATCCGGAAGCATATTCCGGCTGGTGGCCATGATCATCTCCGCAGAACTCATAATACTCTGGAAGGACTGCAGCATTACCACATAATCCTGCAGCTGTGCCTTTACGGAATCCAGTGAACCTGTCACACTGACCTGTCCGCTTGCATTCGCCATGGACAGTGCATTTCCGGCTTTCATGACAGCTTCTGCCACGGTGCTGACAAATGTGGCATTCACCTGCTCCTGCACGGCATTTTTCGCTTTTCCGGTAATCTTGGGTGCGATACCGTTCTTTTTCTCGTTTTCATAATAGTAAATGGTAGGATGATCCACTTCTCCGTCCAGGAATCCCAACATCTCCTGTGTGAAGTTCTCCGGAATGATCAATGCCGCATAGTAATCACTGTTCTTAACTCCTTCCAGGGCTTCTTCGGTAGTCCCCGGGAATACCCAGCCGATAGTGGTATTGGCCCCCAAAGCCTCCAGCACACTGTCTCCTACATTCAGGGAAAGTCCCATGATCTCCGCTCCGGCATCATCGGAAGCCACCGCCACCTTCAGCTGGCTGGTAGCCGCAGGTTCATAGGGATCCCAGTTGGAGAAAATATTGAACCATGCATACAGTGCCGGGAGAATACTCAGTCCCATAATAATAACAACTGCCACCACATTATTGCTGATCCGACGGATGTCGGTGGTAAATATTTTCCAGATGTTACGCATATTACTCGCCTTCCTCCCCGTCTTCTGTTTCTTTTATTTCTTCTGCTTCGTCTTTTTTCTCTGTCACTTCTGCCTGTGTCTCCGCCGGGGAGTTCAGTCCCTCACCGATCATTTCCCGGGTCTTGCGGATGATCTGTGCCGCTCTGTCAAAATCCGCAGGGGTTACTGCTTCGATCGTTCCCTCTTCCCCCTTTAGTTCCATGATCTTTTCCTGCAAGTTATGATCCGTATATTCCACAACGATCAGATAGATCGACAGGGCGAACAGTGACACGATCCACAGGATCAGGAAGATCACTTTATTGCTGCCGGTCAGGAACAACAATGCCAGGAAAAACAGGGGCACGATCCAGATGCACTTCAGACCGATCTTGATTCTTTTTCTGTTTTTTTCATGAAGGGTCTGCTCATAGTCCAACACCTTCTGAAAAATCTCTTCGTAGTCTCTTTCCATGAAATTTCCTTTCTGTCTTACTTTCTGCCTATTCGGTACTTCATTCGCAAAACCGCTCCTGCGGAGCTTTCCTTTTGCTCATGAAGTTACCTCGCCCTATAAACATTGCAAAATCTTCTTACGAATGCTAGCATTCGACGAATATTATGCAATGTTTACATGGCTCCGAATAGGCGTCACATGAGTTCCGTGTCTTCCATTCTCTCTTCCACAAAGTGATTCAGTTTGACGAAAGGGATCCGGATCACCAGGCCGATCAGCAGGCCCTCCAGCATAAACAGGATCAGCTTTGCCAATGCTTCCATATAGGCCGTTCCGTACATTCCCGCCAGCGCCTCACGCATTGCCGTAATGGCATAGGGGAATGGGAAAAAGATATATATTTTCTGATAAGTATCCGGCAGCAGTTCAATCGGGAACGTGCCGCTGGATCCCGCGATCTGCAATACCATGACAATGACGCAGACAGCCTTACCCACATCTCCGAATGCCAGTGTCAGCGAATAGATCAACAGGGAAAATGCAGTTGCCGTAAAGCTTGCCGCCAGGAAAAACAATGCCGGCTCCACAATATTGACCTTCAGCAGCCACAGATCTCCCGCTACGATAATAGCTGCCTGAATCTGTGCCAGCAGAAAAAACAGCAGATATCTGCCGAAATACAACTGATAACTCTGTGCATTTTCCAATCCTTTCGGAGAGGCTTTTACTTTCACCAGTGCCACCAGTATCGTAGACCCTACCCAGATGGCCAGTGTAGAATAAAACGGAGTCATAGCGGATCCGTAGGTGGCCACAGGATACATGGCAACAGTCTCCATGGTCACCGGAGATGCAAAATAAGCTCCCAGGCTATCCGGGTCACCGCCCAGGAAACGCACCAGAATATCCATCATTTCTTCTTCGGAAGCACCCTCCAGCTGTTCCGTCAGGTCTGTCAGTTTGTCGCTGATGCTGTCTACCACGCTCTGAATCTGGCCAAGGCTTTCACTGGTGCCGTCCACTGCGTCGCCTACGCCTTCCATGACCACACCCACATTTTTCACCGTGTTACTCAGAGTATTTACCAGTCCGGTCACCTGATTCAGGGAATCTGTCATATTGGTCAGTACTCTCTGCATCTGCGGTACCAGGTTATTTTTATAAATGCCCTGCATATTGCTTACATTATTTTCGCAGCTGTCGATAACGCTCTTCAGGTTATTCATGGCATTGTTGACATTGACTTTTGCTTTCTCCGCCGCCTGCTCATCCGTAGCTTCCAGCACACTGCCCACCACGGTGTTCATCATATCCAGTTCCTTCTGCATTGCCTTCAGTGCCTCAATGGCCGCGTCGGAAGCCACACTTCCTCCATTGCCGCCGGCACCTGCGTTGCCTCCGGAGACAGATGCATCCCCTCCGGAGACGCTGCCCTGTAATTTCTGCTGCAACAGTACTGCCAGCAGATCATTCACCTGTCCGTTCAGGGTATTGGTATCCCTCGCCACTTTGGTCAGATCTTTGGTCATCTGCGCCGTATCATCCGCCAGTTTACTGGCATCCAGCGTCTTTTTCATATTCTCCAGGGAATTGTTGATATTCGCCATGGAAGTATCAATATTATTGCTGAAATCAGCCAGCGTGTCCCGGGTCGAAGACAGATTCTGACTGCTCTGGTTCAGGCTGGCAGTCGTCGCATCCAGTTTCTTCTGCATTGCCGGGATTTCATAATTTACATGGGTGATCGCAGCTTCCAGTCGGGTATTTCCCGCGCGGAAGGAATCGATCATCGCGCTGTATTCTTTCAGATTGTCGTTTAGTTCCGCGAGATCCACACGAAATTCATCCACGTAACTGCCGCCCTGCACCTGCGCCGATACGGAATTGCTCTCTTCAAAAATGGTAGTGGCTGCCACTTTAATAAATGTCTCGTTAATAGTGTTCTGCAGCGTTCCCGCTACCGTATCCGTGATCTTCGTAGCAATGGCATTGCTCTTTTGATTCTGATAATAGATCAGCGCCGGATTCTCGAAATCATCCGAAAATGCATTATACATACTGTATGTAAACTTATCGGTGATCACAATAGCAGCATAATATTTTCCTGACTCCACACCCTCTTCTGCTTCTTCCTCTGTGTCCGGGAAAATCCATTTTACGCTGGTATTGGAATGCAGACTCTCCAGAACGGATTCTCCCATATTTACCACGGAACCGTCCTTTAACGTATAGTCCTGATCCAATGACACCACTGCTACGGGAATCCCGCCGGTATTGGCATAAGGATCCCAGTTGGCAAAAATATTAAACCAGGCATACAGTGATGGGATCACGCACAACCCAATAATTATGATCAGTGCAAAAGGCTGCTTCACTAATTGTTTGACATCTTTTGTGAAAATTTTCCAAATATTTTTCATCCGACTTCTATAGACTCCTCATGTGTATCTGTATTATATTGCTGATTCATGCGCTGTTCAGCTTCGCATACCCCCAGCAACAGAAAAAAGAACGGGGTATTCAATACCTGCTGAAAGCTGATCAGGGAATACATTCCATAAGTAAAAAGCAGCATGATCGCCATGGAATTTCTGCGGTATTTCCGCAATGCGGTAAGAAATACGGCTGCATAAGCAGCAGTTCCCAGCGCCCCCAGGTTGATCAACGTGGTAAGCCATTCATTGTGTGCATTCGTAAAAATCGAATCGGCAAAATAGCCTTTGTCAAATAGTACCGTGCCTCCCGGTAACACTTGTTCCAAATAACCTGCAAAGCAATCCGGTCCGGCCCCCAGCAGCTTCTGCTTAAGATCTCCCCGGCAGAAACCCTGCCATGCCATCTGCCATAACATCCCCCGGCGATTGCCCCATTCCACAAAATCGCTGCCCTGCAGTTTCAAAATATACCATATTATCACACCCACAGCCAACAACAGACTGCCGCACAGTGCTCCGATCTGTAGCGCCCTCTTTTTCTTTTCCGGAAGAGCATAATGTATCCCACAGAATAACAGGCACACTACTGCAAGCAGAAACCATCCCTGCCATACTGCCATTTTTCTTGCAATACCATCCTGCAATAAAATATCATAGGTTCCCAGGGATTGCATCATCTTTCCCCACAGTAACATTCCAACGCAGACTCCGGACAGTAGGACAAGCAGCGGCTCCCAAAGTCCGTTTTTTTTACGGCTGCTCCAAAAGCATATCCACAGTGTTACACATGCCACCATCACACCGCCGTCACTTCCCTGTAAAAACAACATCATCACCACAAGGACATTACCGCCTCCAAGCAAAATGGAAGCAGCTCTTCTCCCCTCTTCCGCAGCCTTACAAAAAAGTGACAGTGACAGAGGAAGCATCACACTGTAATACCCGCTGAGCCAGTTATTATTTCCCAAAGTACTGAGCATATGTGTATATTCCCAGTCCCCTACCACATAGCCCTTCAGCAGTCCCAGAGGATCATAACCCAGTTTTTGGAGTAATCCTATGAGTGCCACTATGACAGACGCTGCTCCTCCCAGATATAAAATCCGGGTGCATTGTCCTCTGTAATCCGCTGCCATCAGAAATCCGCCTACCATCAGGCAGATGGTGACAGCGCCCATGTACCATTCCCGTTCTCCGGCCCAGGCGGTCCTTCCGTAAGAACTACAGATGGCAGACAATAATGCGCAAAATCCATATAAGCAGACGGCCGTCACAACACTATGCTCTCTGCACCATCTGATTATTTTTCCCCCGGTTTTTCTCATATACATACCGGAACTACTGCTGTTTTCCATCCGGCAGCTTCTTACCACAGCGATGATCTGTACCGCCAGACAAATCCCCATACAGATCAGAGAGATATTGCGATATAAATAATATTTGCTATCGCCCAGTTTGTAATATCCATTTCCGGGAATATAGTACAGCGGCAACACGACCAGAACGGCAGCCATATAGATCTGACATACTGTTTTCAGAAATTCCTCTCGCCGATTCTCCATTCCTGCCCGTCTCCTTTGTGCCACAGCCTGTATAACTACTTGAATTGTAAGCGTTTCTCCCCCTTCTGTCAAACCGTTTACTCTTTACAAAATTGTAAAATTGTATATTAAATTGAGAGTTAGTGAAATAATCCCGTAGCCCTTGGCAGGGTATAAGAAAGGCGGCACGCTCGCGCTCTGTCGCAGAGCGTAGCGGTACATAAGCGGTCACAATACGACCGCAATGCGTCCCTTAGGACGCTATGGTACCGACGTCTGCTTACGGCACTGCTTATTCTTATACCCAGCCGGGGCTACTGGTTTTTGAAAGCTTTCCAAAACGCAGAACTCCCGGAGTATGCGGTGCCATGTCGAAGATGTTTGTCGGAGGATGTTGATATTTTCTAGAAAAGTGCTGAAAGACAGGGGGAAAGCGGACACGATGTCCGCGTCAGCCGATTGTCGACATGGATGTCGACTGTAGGCGGCCCCGTCATGACGAGAACTACTCATCACTTTTCGTAGAAAATTCACATCCGGAGACCTTACATCGAGACATGTGTATCGCATGATCCGGGAGTTCGTGGATTTTGCCAATGTATT